>MDTC01021906.1_pt1 | contig 13028 bp, 8 predicted proteins | sample 811181 | NCBI WGS metagenome assembly MDTC01 (sample SAMN05326644, study PRJNA326480) | marine metagenome | isolation source: seawater | place: Pacific Ocean: North | collected 2011 | reverse complement strand
TATCCATCATAATAATATAAATTATAAATTAAAATATATATAATAATGATTGCTTGTTAATATGTACAATAAATAAAACAGCAATTAAAAATTGAGAGATATCAACAGTTCTTAAACACACAATTGTTTATAATATATAATTGATTATGAAATGTTTAACATAGTAATTGTTAATAGTTGATAAATAAGAGTTTTAATAATTCATAGAAATATTTATGTCAATAATTAGTTTATTTTTGTTTATAATGTTTAACAAAACCACTCAACATCAATCTAAATACAACTAATTAAAAACTATTAACAATTAAAGTTAAGATATGAACATACTTGTCTCAAACGATCATGCCGGAGTAGAATTAAAAAATGCTGTAAAAGAACTATTAGAAAACAAAGGATACGTTGTAGAAAATTTAGGAGACAACTCAGGAGAGAGTGTTGACTACCCAGACATTATTCACCCTCTTGCAAAGAAAATATCTCAAAACAGAGAAAAAAAAGGAATTATTATGTGTGGAACAGGTAATGGAGTGAGCATGGTAGCAAACAAATATGAAGGCGTAAGAGCTGGACTTTGTTGGAGTAAAGAAATAGCAGCGCTTATAAGAAAACACAACGACGCTAATGTTTTGAGTTTACCCGCAAGATTTCTGTCAATAAAAGAAGCTTTGGAAATAGTAGAGGTTTTTATAGAAACAGATTTTGAGGGAGGAAGACATGAAAGAAGAGTTGATAAAATAGATAAATAATCTTGGGCTTATGAAACTTGAAGTAAAGCCTTGGAATGAGCTTACCAGAAAAGAAATTAACGATGTTTTCAGTTTAAGATCAGAGGTTTTTATTGTAGAACAAAACTGCGCATACCAAGATGTTGACGGAAAAGATGAACTTGCGGATCATGTTATGCTTTATATTGAAGAGGAGTTGGTGGGGTATACTAGAGTGTTTGTTGAAAACACCTATTTTAAAGAAGCTTCTTTTGGAAGGGCCGTTGTTAAAAAACGTCACAGAGGAGAAGGATATGGCCACCTTCTTGTTGATAAATCATTAGAACACTTAAAAGCATACAAACAACCCTTAATTAAGATATCTGCACAAGCATATTTGAAAGCCTTCTATTCATCACATGGTTTCATTGCAAAAGGAGATGAGTATATGGAGGACGGAATCCCTCATGTAGCAATGTATTTTAACGCCTAAACATAACAAATTTTAAAAAACCCAAGAGATATGTTCCAAACAAAAGAAAAAAAGACAATGGTTTATTTGTTAACTATATAATTAGGCCAAGAGGGAATACTATTCGTAAAAACATCTAAAACAACATTTAATTTAAGCCTAGAAACATCAAGTTCAGAACCAATTGTTTTAATCAAATCATCAAACTGCTCACCTTGATGATTATAAAAATAATAAAGGTTATTAAACTGCGAGAAATTAATATTTCCAATTAGCTTGGTATCATTGTTTTTAACCATAATTACATACTCTTCATAATCAACGTCGAAAAAATCAAGAAGAGACACAGCCTTTAAATAATCATCTTCAGAAACTTCCTTTCTTTCAAGCGCAAGGTTGATCAAATATTTCAAATACTGAAATAAACTTACATATTCAGAATCAAAAAGAGAATTTTCTTTTGCCGCGGGGTTAATTATATATTTACCCTCGACCTTTACAAACAAACTTTCTCCACCCAAGACACCATCTTCAATTTTGTTAAACACATCCTCGATTAGATTTAAAGACTCCACGTAGTCATTCTTAATAACATAGTTATTCAATATAGCAGCCATATATACATCACCAACAAAATATTTATAATTAAAAACACTAAGCTCTTTAGAGTTTACCAGGTCCAGTATACGATCAACAGCCTTAAAACTTTTGTTAAACTCAGAGCTGAGGTTATAATAATTTATTAATTCTCTGGTTGAACCAATAATTGAAGCTGCGCTTTTATCAAAAGCGAGGTTTTCCTCGAGAAGACTTATCACCGCTTTCCAATCCCTCTTTGTTTCATAGGCATACTTTATCCAGAAGTTAACATTAAACATACCCCCACCACTTTTAAGTATATTTTCATTTTTTTTCTTAAAAGCATTAGACCCGTCAACTATCAAATTAAAATATTTATCATAGATGTTTTTTGTTTTGGACTTCGTCATTAGATTAAAGTTCAATTGGTTTTTTCTGTCTAAAAGGGTTGCTTCCACATCATAAACGGAATTTTTCTTAGTATTATTAAAATAAATTTTACCTGCATAAAACAGAATATCCTCATCACTTATTGATTCCCAAAACTTTATCATATTTTCAAACTCATCCTTGTAGTGCCACTCCCATTCAATTTTTTTAAGTTCTTCTTCTCGAACAAAATTCTTTTTGACAAAAAGCTTTTGCCCAACCTCATAGGTTAAAAACCTATAGAGGTAGGGGTTGTTTTCGCCAAGAGAACGGTATTTGTTTATAAACATCAAAACCTCCTCAACGGGCGCTTTTACGTAGCCTGAGCCATAAACTTCTAACAACCCCGCATAAGCAACGCTATTAGAATTTTGGTAATATGATAAGTATGGTAAAATTGATTTAGGGTCATGCTTAATAGAAAGCTTATAGTTCTTTGTAGCTTCTGAGTAATTTTCTACAAGACAGTAGGCGTCTCCCCTTTTTGAATACGCCTTAGAGTTTGTGGGGTCTTTAGCAAGTATTGCTGTTGTTATTTCTATAACATCGTTAGCCCAGTTGTTGTTGTTTTCAATGCTTCTGTTTATTAAATATTCATCAATTTTTAAAAAATCACCCTCAAAAGTTCCGGGCTTTAGATAAAAAGCCTGACCAGTTAGCTGTGTGGCTTCGACAGGCCTTTGACCCCCTCCGGTTTTAGCCAAAACCTCAGCCCTTACATTTCGAAAAACCTGATCTATAGATGTGTCTTCAAGTAACATGTTTTTTGTAAGACTAGTAGTGTAAACACTGTTTTGACCATCACCGTCAGGGGCTGTTTGTCCAGAGTCTGTAGAAAAAGCAATAAGAGACCCTGTAGGAGGGGGTATTTTTGCCAACCCCCCTCCTTTGAGTGAACGTGTTGCGCTCCAGCTTGACTCAAAAGGATTGTCTCTACAAGCATCGAGAATTAAAATGTTTACCTCATTTGTTTGAGTCCTAAGGTATCTCATTATGTTTTGAACACTAACACCATAATCCATTACATCAAACTCTTCTTCAAAAACCTCTTTGGTAGGGAGAAGAAAATTTTCATCCTCAACCTGAATACCATGACCAGCATAGTACACAAAAGCCACATCATATTCAGGCCTTTTGACCCCAAATTCTTTGACTGCCGACAACATCTCTCTTTTGGTTGAAAGGTTCTCTTTTAGAATTACATCAAAATTAAGAGAATCAAGGGTAGACGCAACAAGCCTAGCGTCATTAACAGGGTTTTTCAGCTCACCCTTGTCATAATTAGCATTACCAATAACAAGCGCTAATCTTTTATCTTCTTGTGAAAAAGAAAGGCTAGACACAAAAACAACAAAAACAATAAAAAACCTTATTTTCATAGCATTAAATTAATAAATTTAAATGAGTCAAGAACTAATGCTATTTCCAAAAAACCATGAAAATTAACGCCTTATTTATTTTAATCTCAGTTAACTTAATTTTTTCTCAAGGATACAACGAGGAGGGGTTAGAAGAATATATAAACTCAATAAACACTTATTCAAAATCAAACCTAGGGTTTGCTGCTGATGATCTTCCTGTGCGTTATAGCCTCAAACAATACGTACCCAACATAGGCAATCAGAAAGATTCAGGATCTTGTGTTGCCTGGGCAGTCTCATACTATGCAAGCTCAATTATATATAATAAAAGCTATGATATAACAAGCTCTGAAGGTAAGTGGGCGAACAGGTTTGATCCGTGGTTTCTGTATAATCAACTTTCTTACCAGAATTATGACAAATGTGAAGAAGGGTTGAGGTGGGACTACGCTTTTGATCTTGCTGAAAGAGTTGGAAATAAAAAATTTACGATTCCACCCTATGACCTACATTGTTCAAAGTCATGGAGCCGAGAAGCTTTCAGCAGGGCAATTTCTTTAACAAAACAATACAACATATCTAAAGTTGAATTTTTGGAACCAGACAGTGCCTCCACTATAAATAAAATCAAACTTGAAGTTTCAAAATATTCATACCCCGTTGTTATAGGCATATCACATTACGGTGAAGCGCTTAACAACATTAACACCAGTACAGGTTATTTTAACCCAACTTATTCACAAGACCGAACTGGCCATGCAATGACAATTGTAGGTTATGACGACTATATTAATGGAGGGTCTTTTTTAGTTGTAAATAGCTGGGGAAGTGACTGGGGAAAAAACGGCTACATGTGGATGAAGTATAGTGATTTTAGACTGTATGCTCACGCTGCTTTTTCAATGTGGGCGTCTTTTGAAGAGCTTGACAAAAGAGAATCAGATGTTTTTAAAAGAATTCCCTGGGACAATGACAATCAGATTTATGAAGGACAAATAAAAAGATACACAAGCGGGAATTGGATTGAACACGGTTACGGAATTAACTATAATAAAGGTGCTCACAGATACTCTGTTGGAAGATGGATTGATGGAAAAAAAGAGGGGAAGTTCTATATTATAGAAAATGGGGAGTGGAGAACAGAGCGATATGACAACGGCAACAGGGTTTACGGCTTTGCGGATTCAGCAAATGATGATCTGGATTTGTACCTAAAATCATTGTTTAACGACTCCGACATTCAAAAAGTAAACAATTGATAAAAAATTAATTACAATTTTTTTCTATATCTGTTTTTATTTTTTCTTTTGCGACTTTAGATTTAGCCAAATTTAAAGCAAGCTTTAAATCGTCACAACTCGCCTCCACATCATTATATTTGTATAATAATTCAGATCTAAACAAATACAAATCCTCAAGAGATATTCTTTTTTGAAGATAACCCTGTAGGCCACTAAATATATAATATTTACTATCATTGGGGTCAGTTTTTAAGCTTAAGTTATATTTTTCAATTGCCAGAGTAATATCTTGAATTGCCTTAATTTTATTCAGCTTGGCATTAATTATTGCCTCTTTGTAGTAGCTATCAGGGTCTTCAGGAGAAAGTTCTCGAACGGTGTAAATATCTTCAATAGCCATATCAGGTTTACCATTCTGTAAATAAAAATTAATTCTTGCATAATAAGGGTTAACAGAGCTGGGATCAATCTCAATAGCTTTGTTAAAAAACATCAAGGATTTATCATAATCTTTTTTTAATAAGTTCAACTCACCTAAACCAGTATAATTGCTTGTGTTTAAAGAGTCTTTTTTCACCCCCATTAAATAATACCGCTCTGCACTACCAAAGTCTTTTAACCCGTCTTGATATACATACGCAATGTCGTTGTAGGCAGATGAAATTGAAGGACCCCATTCAAGCTTTTCAGAGTACTTTTTCAAAGCGCTAATTGCTTCATCATATTGACCGTCCAAGGAAAGATTGATACCAAGCTTATAAAATAAATCATTGTAGTCATAAGAATATGCACTTTCACCAAGGTTAATTGCAGACCGATAGTCTTTAACAGCTTTACCATGCTCTTTAATATTATGAAAAAACAGACCTCGCTCTGAATGATATGACGGTGTCAATTCAATAGCTTTTTCTAAATCCGAATAACCATCATCCAAGTTTTTCATACGCTTGATTAAAAACCTACCCCTGCGAAGAAACACCCAAGAATTGTCACCATTGCTTACCGCTAAATTGTAAAACTTTAAGGCCTCTTCATGATTATTTAAAAACTCATGCTGTTCGGCAATATCACAATACAATAGTTCGAGCGGCATTTCCCAATCTGTAGCCTCAGGGTTGTTTAAACACTCTAAATAAACATATAATGCGTTTTGATGCATACCCTTCATTGCGTATAAAGACCCAAGCTCATCATAATTATCATATGAAGGCCTTATTTTAACAACACTTAACATGTCAAGAACTGCCAACTGAAAAACCCCCTCTTTTTCGCCGACTATGTCTGAGTAATACCAAGACCTTTGCTTATAGTAATCAGGTTCATTGGGATCAATTTTAATAGCCCTGTTAATATCAGACAAAAAAAGACTATCTAAAACTTCTTGATTGTCATAAATCTCATCAGCACCACCCATATAATATAAATCAGCTCTGTTGCTATAATATGAAGCTTCGCTTGGACTGAGCTCAATAGCTTTTTTGAAATACTCCAAAGCCTTTTCATAGTTTTCTAAATCGTTTCTATATATCAAAGCCATATTGTTATAGGTCCCAGCGTATTCCCCAAACTGCTTAGTGAACTTCGTGTAGATTGACAAAGCGTTTTCAAACTGGTCTAAAACATTATACACATACGCAACCTTGAAATAATTGTCGCTATCCTCAGGGTCTAGTTCAACAGCTTTTTGGTAATCGGCAAGAGCAAGCCCCCACTCCTCCTCACTTTCATAGTACAAAGCAGCCCTATAATAGTAGCTGTCATCGTCTTCCAGATCTACCTCAACCATTTTGTTAAAATCCAATAGAGCCTCGTCTTTTTTATCTAAAAAATCATAAAACAAGGTCCCTCTGTTTCTATAATATGTGGCGTCGTTTGGATTGAGATCAATAGCTTTGTTGAAGTATTCCAGCGCCTTTTCATAGTTATCCAGGTTGTTCTGGTAAATCAAGGCGATGTTGTTATTCACCGCATCATCTTCTCCAAACTGTTTGATATACTGAAAATAAGTCGATATAGCATTTTCAAATTGGTCTAGTTCGCCATACACGTATGCCACCCTGAAATAATTCCCGCTATCTTCAGGGTCTAGTTCAACAGCTTTTTGGTAATCGGTAAGAGCTAGCTCCCACATCTCCTCCTCCTCATAAAAAACCCCCCTTTGATAATAGCTCTCATCGTTTTCTGGTCCCAACTCAACAGCAATGTTAAAATCGGACAAAGCCTCTTCTTTTTTTTCTAAAAAACTATAAAGCAAGGAGGCCCTGTTAGTGACATACATTAAATCATTGTTGTCGAGATCAATAGCTTTGTTGAAATATTCCAACGCTTTATCATAATTTTTTAAGTTATCCCTGTAAATTAAAGCGATGTTATTATAAGTTCCAGCGTATTCTCCAAATCGCTCTATGTACTGAAAATAAGTAGATAAAGAATTTTCATACTGACCCAGAATATTATACACATAGGCAACTTTAAAATAATTTAACTCGTCCTTAGGGTCTAGTTCAACTGCTTTTTGGTAGTCTGCTAGAGCAAGACCCCATTCCTCCTCCTCTTCATAGTAGTAATAAGCTCTAGCGTAGTAGTTTTCATCGTTTTCTAGATCTAACTTAACGGCTTCATTAAAATCCAAGAGAGCTTCTTCTTTTTTGTTAAGTTCATAATAAAGCAAAACACCCCTTGCAACATATCTGTTGTTATTCCCATACAAAGGGTCTAGTTCTATGGATTTATTTACAAACTCAAGCGCAGTATCAAACTCTTCCAAAACGATATAAATTTCAGTAGCCAGCTTAAGAGCTTCTTTGTCGTTTGGCCTGGTTTCAAGAATCAAATTGGTTATTCGAAGGCCCTCATAATAATCGCTGTTTTCAGAGGAGTCATTATCAATAATTTTTCTAACTAACTCATAGTCTTTTTCAAAAGAACCTGGGTTTAATATAAAAGTTTTGCCAGTTAGTTGAGTGGCTTCAACAGGTCTTTGTTTATTTTTAGTTTTTTCTAAAACCTCTGACCTAACATTTCTAAAAACCTGATCAATGGAGGTGTCCTCTAGCAACATGTTTTTTGCAAGACTAATTGTATAAACACTGTTTTCTCCATCGCCATCGGGTGCTGTTTTACCTGAGTCTGTAGAAAAAGCAATTAATGATCCGGTAGGTGGAGGTATCTTTGCTAGTCCACCACCTTTTAATGAACGAGTGGTGTTCCAATTTGATTCAAAAGGGTTGTCTCTGCACGCATCTAAAACAAGAATATTAACTTCATCAGTTTGAGCTCTTAGATATCTCATTATATTTTGTACACTTACCCCATAATCTATTAAGTCAAACTCTTCTTCAAAAACCTCTTCAGTCGGGAGCAAATAGTTTTCACCATCAAGTTGTACGCCATGACCTGCATAATAAACAAAAGCCACATCATAATCAGATCTTTTATCCCCAAATTCTCTAATGGCAGCAGTCATATCTCTTTTTGTTGCAAGATTCTCTTTTAGAATCACATCAAATTCAAGAGAATCAAGTGCAGAGGCAATTAGCCTTGCGTCGTTAACAGGGTTTTTTAATTCACCCTTTTCATAATTAGCGTTACCAATAACAAGTGCCAATCTTTTTTCTTCTTGCCCATGAGCAAAAACAAATAATAAAACAAAAAACAATCTTAAAAGATTCATTTTAATTAGCTGGGTAATTATAAAGTTAATAATTTATAACTTAGACAAATAGCCATGAAGTTAGTCACCCCCTTTGTTTTATTATTCACATTTTATTTAAGCGCTCAATCAAGTTGTGTTGAAAAAACAAAAGAAGTTTATTCAAATATAATCGACGCAATTGGAAATAAGTTCCCACCGCCACCAACACTAAATTTTTCTGGTTCAGAAAGATCGGTAGCCTTTCTTTCAGGAAACAACATTGTAATTGAAAACAAAATAGTTGAGGAGCTTTGTGAACAAAAGAACTTTGAAGACAAAATATCATACATAATAGCCCACGAGTTGGCCCACCATTATCTAAGTCACAACTGGATGTCAAACACAGGCCTTTCATACGCGTCTTCCACTGGTGATTTTATTGATGACCAGGCTAGCACAAAAGAACAAAGAAAGCTAGCCGAAATTTCAGCCGACCTATATGCCGGCTTTTTTGGTCAAATTGCCGGGTATAACACCTTAGGCCATGCCTCAGAAACATTAAATTACGCCTATGAGTCCTACAATCTTAAAAGAGAAATACCGGGATATCCATCTTTAGATGAAAGACTTGAAATTATTAAATCTAAAACAAAGGAGGCTGAAGTGCTTTCAGTTTTGTTTGAAGCTGGGAACGCTTTTTTACAGTTAAAAGAATATTTACTAGCAGAAAAATGCTATTTGGACATTATCAACAATAATTTTAACTCAAGAGAAATAAACAACAACTTAGGTTTAACATACTTGTTAAAGGCAATAAGCATAGATGATGTTTTTTCAAAATATAATTATCCAATTCATTTGGATCTTGAGACTAGAGCAGAAACAAATAAAACAAGATCAAACCTTTCAGTGAATTTTAACACCTTAATCAAACAGGCAGAGCGCTACTTTAACATTGCAACTCAGTTAGATCCAAAATATGAAAAAGCGAAGAAAAATATTTTGGTCTTAGAGTTTGTTAGTCTTAAAAAGCAAGGAATTAAAAACATTATTAACCTGCCTAAATTTGCTAATATTGACGATGTGGATAAAGCAGACTTAACAGTAATTGAAATGTTAATTGATGGAGCTAAGGACAAAAAGATTAAAAAAGCAGCTTTAAAAGGATCTAAATTAACCCAATTAAATTTGACAGAAAATATTCAAAAAGAAGAAAAAACCAGCTCAACAACTCTTAAATACCTTGGGATTGAAGAAATGGATATTCTAATTGGATTTAAAAATACAGAGAGGCTAAGAACATCGAGAGGAGAGCTGGTTATAAAAAGATCATTTTCAAACGAAGCCACAGTATTGAACATAAACAACACCTCCCTAATAAAAACTCATAAAGAATTAAGTGAACTTAATTTGAATAACTCCACAACTATTAAAGAATACACCTACTTCATCTACAAATAAACTACCAGAGAATTATTACAAGCAGAAAAATAATAAAGGAGAAAATTGAATATATAAAACTATTCTCTTTAGATTGAAAAAATTTAAAAAAAGTTTTATCACTTTCTTGTAGGATCATAATCAAAATATTTAAAACAACCGTCAAAATAATTAGGTTGCTTATTGCATCAGCTTTTGTTAATACCTGGACACCAGGCAAAACAGAATCAACAAAATACCTATTACCAATAGCCCCAAAAACAGCACCTATTGCAATCGTTGTTTTTGATTGAAATTCTTTATCAGGAATTAAAAACACTAAACATGAAATAAAATAAGATAAAACACCCCCAATAAAAAGCTTAAAAAAAAGCCAAGAACCTTTTCTGTCTAGATTTACGTTGAAAACTAAAGTTTCTGTAACCATTGGCCTAAAGGCTGTGGGTGAAGTTTGAATAATATCAGATTCGTCAACATTATATCTTTTGGAGGTTGTTATTGACTCAACCCTAAAACCATCCTTGATGTTGGGCAATAACTTAGAAAAGGAACTTTTAAGCTTAGGATGTTCATTAAGCCTAATTATTGAAGTGTCAACAGTGGATGTAAATAAAACTTGAAGCTTTTGTTCGTCAAAAGGATATTTCCCAAGATCCCAGTTCACATCAAAAGGAGCTTCAATTAACCTATTCTGTTTTGTTTTCAAATCTTCTTCAAAAAGGTACGGGTATTCGGAGTATCGGAAGTATTTTTCGCTAGACAGGTATAGGTTATTTGGGTTGTTTTCACTCGTGTAAAGCTGAACAAAACCACCATGATCAAGACTGATTGTGTCTTTTAGGGCGGTTATATATTCAAAATCATATTTACTGTAAGAGTCTCTTAAAAAAAACATTTTAAAAGAACTCGAATTATAATCTAAATCTTTAATATCCTTAACATCTATCGATAAAAAAAAATCTATTGGCCAAACTAAAGAATCAGACTCATTAAGTTTTTGCTCGGGGTAATAGGGGGCACCCTGGTACTTATAGTCTCTTAAATCAGCGTTCTGCGAATAAATACTGATCAGAAAAACACACGCAAAGATATTTAAAAACACCTTTTTCATCGATCCTTATTAGGCATTTGTTTGGTGGAATTGGCTTTTCTTATTTTTTCAACTACAAGCACTTTGCTGGTAAATAAGCTTAAGTACTCTTTAAGTAGCCCTTCTTTTTTTACAAACTCTTCATCTGCAAAACCAAACTCATTAAAATAACCATCATTCATTTTTCCGTATTTGAAACTGTCTGGTGAAAGCCTAATATGAAAACCATCCCAACTGCCATCTTTCAAAAAACCAAAGTAATAGGTTTGATTTTCATTGCTATACCACGTACCGTATCCATTTAATCCGCCGTTAATATATTCACCTTCATACAAACCTTTATCTGTACTATATCTTCTAAAATTATCGTAAGGGTCATCAATGTTGTCTCTAAAGTCAGCACTGTAGGCGTAAGCTTCAAGACAGACTTTTTCAAACGTATCATAAGTGATCCAAAAATAACCCTTATCGCCCCACTCATCTCCCCAACTATTGACAACCCTAAAAGCCCCACCATATTCATAATCATCATACCCAATAATTGTCATAGCATGATAACCAGTTCCTGACTCATTATTTAATGGAGTCCACAGGCCCTTTTCAGATAATCCCCTAAAACTTCCTCTTCCGGAATCAAAAGATTCGGTCAATTCAAACAAAGCTGTTACAGGCATATCGCTATATATAGCTTGTTTTAAAACATCAACTTCATAAGGAGGAATGTCATATATGTTGTCAATTCTTAGAGGATACGTATACTCTTTTGTGCGAGCAAGATCATTGGAGTTCCAGTTTGTATTACATTTAGTAATAGGGCTAATCCACCTTTTTTTTGCACCGATGGAGTTGATTTTATTGACAGCCTCATATACAATTAAACCCTCTTCACATGAGGAGTCTGTGTAGTTGTTTATAATACTGTATAAAAAGTAAGGATCAAAGGCATTAGCAAACTTATCTTGATATGAAGTGTAGTTAAACTCAATATTATACATTATGGAAAGAGTATAATACAATGTTGAAAAACCAACACATGTTCCACCTTCTTGCTCAGCTACAGGGGGGACATAATCTTCAAGACTATAACTTCTTGGGATAGTTTCGGCAAAACCTAAAACCTCAACGTTTAATTTTTCAAGACCATCTTTTATGTTTTTGGGCGTTAATCTTGCTCCTTGAGAAAACGTAAAAAGCGGAATCAAAAGTAAAAAGGAAACAATAAAACATAATAAGTGTTTCCTAAGGCTATAAACAATGTAGCAACTTCTTTTCATAAATACAAATTACTAAAAAAACTGTAATTTAAATGTATTATTAATACTGTAATGTTAGAACTAATAATCCCCCTAATTGGTAGGATGATTTTAAAACACCCGCAGCCCTCACTATATTTTATTTTGACCAATGAGAGAAAAGAATTGTAAGTTTTGCAATAAATCATTTAATACGATGTTTAGAATCCAACACAAACCAAATAAAAACTGGGTCTTTGTTTGTAAACCATGCTTAATCTCAGTTAAAGAAAATAATCCTAATTATAAATACGGAGGAACCTGGAAGAAATAAAAACTTTTATTAGATTTAAATATGAAAAAACTAAACCTTCTTTTAGCCTTATTAATTGCATTCTCGGTAAATGCTCAAGAAAACATAAAATATCAAAAACCATCTAAAGAAATTTTAGACTTAGTTGAGTTCGAAAGACCCCCATCAGTTCAATTCGATGAAGAAAAAAACTATATGGTTTTTCTTTACAGAGACAACTATAAAACAATTGAAACGCTTTCTGCAAAAGAGTTGAGGTTGGGAGGATTAAGAATAGACCCAAAAACAAACATTGGAAGTAGAACAACCTACTATCATAACGTAAAAATTAAAAACCTCAAAGATAAAAATGCTGAAATAATTCAGGTTGGTGGAATTCCAGAAAAAGCAAGATTAAGCAACTTTAGCTGGTCACCTGATCAAACAAAAATCGCCCTAACAAACACCACTAAAACAGGTGTTGAGCTTTTGCTTTTAGATTTAAAAAGCGGTGCGGTAACCAAACTAACTGAATCGGTATTAAACGCTAACAT
>MDTC01071127.1_pt1 | contig 13029 bp, 14 predicted proteins | sample 811181 | NCBI WGS metagenome assembly MDTC01 (sample SAMN05326644, study PRJNA326480) | marine metagenome | isolation source: seawater | place: Pacific Ocean: North | collected 2011 | reverse complement strand
TGCAGCGTGAGCACTGATCGTGCTGTTAGCTGGTCACAGCGTGATCCCTGAGTCAAAATCAGATCGTTCGTCATGAACGTAGAAGGCACAAATCCACGATTGCAGATTTGATTTGTAATCGTTCCTAATACTTTGCCTTACCTATGCACGGAACCGTCATTGGGGAGAGCGGATGTGTTGGCCTGCTCAAAGACAGCCAAGATGCGCATCAAGGCTTAGCACCCCCGGAAGCGCATGAATCGCCTGTAATGCTTCGCTCATCTGTCCATTCTCAACAACGTGAGTGATCACGACGATTTCAGCGCCAGCACTGCTGGCCTCTAGCTGGACGATTGATTGAATCGAGACGTTGTGGTCTCCAAAACAGCTGCCGATTCGGCCTATCACCCCAGGTGCATTTTCTGTCTTAAAGCGCACATAGTTGCGTTGACTTGTTTTTTCACCGTTCACTAGGTGACACGATCGCCAACTCGATGCTGCAAGCAGCGGGTCCAGATTTCTATCTACAGGATTGAGTTGACGAATTCCTGCGATGTTGAGAATGTCAGCGACTACAGCAGAGGCGGTGGGCCCTGAGCCAGCACCGGGCCCGTAAAACATCACCCTTCCGATTGGATCTCCCTCTACCAAAATGGCGTTATTGACACCATTAACCCCTGCGAGTGGATGATCGTTGGGTACCAGGGTGGGCTGAACGCTGACGGCTAGTGGTAGGGATGTGGGATGGCTTGGGTCATGGTCCATGCGTTCGGCTACAGCAAGCAGTTTGACTCCGTAACCCAATTGAGTGGCGTAGTCCACGTCCCTGCTTTGGAGAGTGCTGATGCCAGCTGTAGGAATACCGTTGCGATCAATCGGCCCTCCGAAGGCGAGACCAGAAAGAATGGCAATTTTATCTGCGGCATCGAGTCCTTCAACGTCAGCGGCTGGATCTGCTTCGGCATAACCCAGCTCCTGAGCGTCGCGAAGCACAACGTTGTAGTCGGCGCCCTCGTCGGCCATGCGAGAGAGAATGTAATTAGTGGTGCCGTTGATGATTCCACTCACTCGCTGAATGCGGTTTCCCCCGAGAGATTGTTTCAACGGTTCAATGATCGGGATGCCACCCCCGACAGCGGCCTCGATTAAGACGTAAACACCAGCAGCAGCAGCAGCAGCGGCAATTTCTTCACCATGTCGAGCGATCACGGATTTGTTCGCTGTGACCACCGACTTACCTGCGGAGATGGCGCGCATTATTAAGGTACGCGCTGGTTCTATGCCCCCCATAACCTCCACCACGACGTTCACAGCGGGGTCATCAACCACGGCTTCTGGTGAAGTGGTCAGGATGCTTGAGTCGAGTTTGATTGGCCTCGAACGCTTGAGGTCTCTAACTGCTACACGAATCAGATCAAGGTCAGAGATCAAAGGGTGACGATCTTCTGGGCTCTGAAGGATGCTCGCCACTCCTGCTCCCACTGTGCCGAGACCGAGCAGGCCAATTCCGATCCGAGTGGTCATTGAACGAGTTCCGATTGCATCGCTGATTAGAAGACTCTATGAATCAACATCACCATTGTTGCTTTTTAGAGCATGAGCTTGTGATTGCATCGCTCGCAAAATGTTGAGAAAGCCGTTTGCTCTTGATGGAGTCAGGCTGGCTTGAAGCCCCGTAGCAGCAATGAAGGAAGGGTCAACATCCTGCACCTGCTCTGGAGTGAGATCACTCATCCCCTTGATCAATAAGGCGAGGAGCCCTTTGGTGATTAGCGCGTCAGATTCTCCCTGCCAAAACACGTGGTCACCTTTGAGGGAGGCGTGAATAAACACCTGGGATACACAACCTTGAACTTTGCGCTCATCGGTCTGTAGATCTAGAGGCATGGCGGGAAGTTTTTTGGCCAACCACAGCACGTATTCGTACCGTTTACGGGCATCAGAAGTTCCACTGAGGCGCTCGGCCATGCGATCCAGCGCCTCGCTTCCATATTTAGTTTGAGAGCAGCACGTTTCTGCCATTAACAATATTCAGCGACTCAAGCTGATCTACGGTTCTTATTGATCAGGCTAACAAGGCCGAGTAATGCTGGTGCTCCAAGCCAAGCCAAGCCAAATTTCGTTGTTATCGGGTTTCGTATTTCCACAACTTCTTCAAGCACTACGTTTCCACGAAGTATTGGTAACTCCAGATAATCGCGATGACCAGGTCCGCCATCCACTTGTAAATCCAGAACGCCTTCTGCCAACTCAGGAAGCGCCAGTGTCAACTGACCATCGGTTCCGATTTTGCCAAGTTCAACACCGGCTGTGCCGTCTGGGTTGATCAGGCGTACTGCAGCCCCTTTGACTGGTTCACCGGTGGAAAAGCTACTGGTTAGTTCTAAATTCCCATCCAGATAGCGAAGTGAGCTTTGGATCCCATGGGCCTGAACCTGTTGACATGCAGTGAAACCAAGGCCTAAAGCGGCGCATGACATCATCAAGACCTTTGAAAAAATGGTCGTGACACTCAGCATGTAGCTCTCATATCAATCCAATGATTCTGTCTGCTGGTTCGCTAAACGCAAGCTGAACCCACATTCGGTAATCCAGCCATCAACGGGAAGATCCCAAGGGTCTGCTGGCAATGGGGTGGAAAGAATACAGGCCTGAGGAAGGACTGCCATGGTCATCAGCGATGCCCATCCCGGTTGGCTCAGGAGGCGGTCGTAACAACCTCCTCCGTATCCAAGACGCATTCCGTTTCGATCAACGGCCAGAGCGGGAATGAACAAAAGGGATAATTGGTTCGGCTTCAAGGCAGGTGAAGACAGGGGCGATGGGATTGAGAAGGCATCACCGAGAAGCTCTGTTTTCGATGGAGCGTTCCTCCACTCGTGATACGTGAGGCTGTAATCAGCTGCAGTTGCCGGCAAAGCCAGAGGTGCAGGCTGAAGTTCGGCCAGTGTGCGTAAATCGGGTTCTCCGTCGAGGGGCCAGGTGATTCCGATAGCACGTGTGCAATTTATTTGATCCTGCTGCTTGAGATAACTGAGCACGCTTTCAACGAACAGCGGGTTTTTTTTGGACATCGCTGCATGACGCAGATGACGGTATTGAGACCTCAGGTTTTGCTTGTTCATGAATTACGTAAGCCGTGGTGGGATCGCGATCGGCTTTGGAATTCCCCAGCGCCCCATTAGGGGTAAGAACAAATTGATTTCAGTCTCTTCATATCCCCAGAGGTGTGTGAGTTCCTTTTGCAATTTTGGTAGTAGATCCGTTCCTTTTTGTTTGGCTAGGCGAAGAGCTGACCAGGTGCTGATGAAGCCAAGAAGATCATGCATGCTCCAACGCAGCACGATGAAGTGATTGCGTGGGAGTTGTTCGCTCTTCCCTGGAAAGGTGAGATCGCGATAACGGGCCTCAACATGGCGTCGTTGAGGTGGCCACCAACACTTCAATCGTTGAAGGTAAAGGTCATCAAGCCATTGCTGTATGGGAGCTGGCGCGCCCTGAATTGGGTCATATCCCAGCCAAACCAAAAGGCCGCCAGGGCTTAGAACTCTGAGACACTCTTGATTGAAACAATCCACATCGAGCCAGTGAATGGCGGTGGCGCAGATAACGGCGCTGCAGCATTCAGTAGCTAGTCCGCTGTTTTCTGCTGAGGCCACACGAAACTGAATCCTGGGATGTGGAGGAGCTGCCTCTATTTGATTTGAACTGAGATCAGTGGCAATCACTGTTGCAAAGAAATCTGCCAGGCCCAGACTGGCTTGGCCGTTTCCGCAGGCGGCGTCCCAGCAAAGGTTTTGATCCGGCGCCTGAGAAGCAATCCAGCGAAAAATAGAGTCCGGGTAATGGGGGCGCTGCTCCGCGTAGGCCGCGGCTATCGAATCAAACCACCCATGGTCTGGAGATTTCACGGTCACCGCCTGATCCCGATCGTCTGTGATGACCTTGTTATGGCTCAATCTTTTTGTCCATGCTCGACCTCGGATGTAAGCATTCTCATGAAGCTGCTCTGATGAACTTGTTGACACAATGTTCAAAGTGACTGATCTATGTTGTGAATACATTCACGTCAACAAGCATCACAAAACCTGTGCGCCAGAAGGGAATAGCTGAGGTTTTCAGACGTGAATCATTGTGAAGTCTTGCCCTCAATTTAAAATTTTTAAGATCGAGAGAGGTTGATTAAACAGTTCTAGACTTTTATTTGTTCACATTGCGATCTGGCCTTGTCTTTGGAAGCGACAGGTTCTTCCAACGAACAGGGAGCTAATCAGCAAAGGTCTACGCGTCTTGCGATGAGAGGTGTGTCAAAGGGGGAGTGAAGGCTTTTAATCAAACCTGTAGGGAAATTAGTGTTAGTACCTTCATTGATCGTTTCAGATATTCAGTTCATTGAATGCGACGATCTGCGGGGCTTCATGTATTGGTACATCATTCGAATTTGATTCTATCTGCATTTGTAGAATAAAGCTCTTGGTAAAAAGTCATTTATTAAGCTCTCAGAATGCTTTGTGCACTTGAAAAAATGTAATTTTTTGATTCGTAGACGTTGAGGAGGCCAGAGATTCTGAAGATTAATTAAATCATTCTTATTCTGGCAAAAGATAAAGCGGGATATCCTTCAGCGGCCTTCCCGTTGTCAACTCAATCTAGGCTAGAACGCTGAAGGGAGTTGAAGAGACTAAGGATGCAACCGTCAAAAAATTCTCTTTCACGTTTAGTAGGCCATTGTCCAGTGCCATGCAACTCAAGGCAGTCCGTGCAACAGATGCATTGCTTTTGTAGAAAATTCGGTATGAAATCTTTGGATGAATCATCTGTTGGTCAAGCCCATCGATAATTCAGACAAGTGATACGTTGCCAGAGCTGATATCGAAGTATCCAACAACAATCTGAAGATTGCCCTCTCTGACCTCTGTGGCAAGACTTTCACTGCGTGCAGTGAGCTGTCTGGATGTGGCGATTGCGTTGCTTTTAATAGCACTCTCCAATGTTTCACCTGTCTTCAGACTTTCTCGAATCGGATTGATCAATTGTTCCAGAAGTGGTGTGAGTGGATCGTTCGCAAGCGCTGCTCGTACAGCACCACAGTTGCTATGGCCTAACACCATGATTAAGGGTGATTTAAGGACAGCTACGCTGTACTCCAGAGACGCGATCCCCTCGTCAAAGGGGGTATTCCCTGCACTGCGGATTACAAAAAGATCACCAGCTGCAGCATCAAAAATCCACTCCGGAGCAACTCTGGAGTCTGCGCAAGTGATGATGGAAGCCCAAGGTGACTGTGCTTCCTCCAGAACATTCGAAGAAAGGAAGCATTTGTCCAACCAAAGGTTCGCCATCCGTTGCGAACGTTCATTCATGCTGATCGACTCGTTGTTGGCTTGCCAAGCGGCCGCAAAACGCTCATTACCCTTCATCAGAGCAGTCAGTGAATCCACAGGGCGGCAGGCTTGGACTGATTCACTCAGAGGTAATTCGGCAGCTTCGACTTTGGCTTGTTTGATCAACTGAATCGCAGCAGCAATTGCAATGGCGTTCATGCCACGGCCAAAGAGAAACGAGCGCCGATTCAGTGTCACGAAACATGTTTTTGGTAAAAATCAGCCCCGCTCACCAATTTTGGATCTAGGAGACTGAACGTTTGACGCTATGCGACAGGTTGACGCGTTCGATCAATTTGGTGTTGATCCAAGCGAGATTGTGATCTTGATCTGAACCTAAGACACTCATCTCAACGCGATGCTTAGAGGTTGAGTTCACCAAAAACTCCAATCCCAAGCCTTAAAGGACATTAAGTTCACTCATGTTCACATGAAAATAATGTTTTCAGCCTGCTACTGAGAGATGAGGCTTTTGTCAAAACCAAGGATGCCACTCTCCAGGAAGCACAGTCGCTTCTTTAATCCTTTATGTTCACAATCGATTTGAGTCATGTTCTTTGCGTTGACACGATCGTTGTCGTAGCAAACTGAATCGTGGGTAAGGCCTGTTCTTGATGGAGTATTCAGATGGATTCTGCAGCGAGATAAAGCGAGCCAGCAAATCCATCGCGACGTTTCAAATCACTCCATACACATTGGAGATCCCCCTGTGTTTCGCGGGAATAAAGATGTTCTGCAAGCTTCACAAGATTGCCTCCTGTCTTCAAATAGTCTTCTGCACTCTCAAAACCATTGTTCTTAAGCCATTGCACGGTGAGGTTGATGGCAGTTTCCTCGACCCTCGTCATTGCCAATTCGCTAAATGTTGACGTTACTGTGCTGACGACTTCAACGCTTGGCATTAAAAAACCCCGCCTAAGGCGGGGCTTTTATCAGTTCGTGGGAAAAAGACTCACTCGTCTCCTTCTTCCTCACCACCAACAGGGATTAAGCGAATTGCTTTTTTTCCGAGCTTGATGGTGAATTCGTCACCCACTTGGAGATCGAGCATGGCTGTATATGCCTTGCCAATCAGCAGATTGCCGTTGCCTTGCACTGTTGCAACGTAAGAAAGCTTGCGGCCACCTTTACCAACTCCAGCATTTCCGCCGCCGAGGTCAATGCCTTTGGCATTGAGGAGAGCTTCATAAAAGGCGGTGAAATTGACGCGGTCGCTTCCGTCCTTCTTTTTGGAGACGTAGCCACAAGCTGTAGCAAGGTCAGTTTTGGATACGTCGCCTAGGTCTTTGACCTTGGTGAGCAGTTCGGTTCCGGTAAGCATTTGAAACTTTCGTTTGACTATTACTAACAAACTCCATGCCTACTAGTCAACTATTTGCCTTTATCAGTTGCTTCCCCTTTTGCCTCCTTCTCTTGGAGGAAACGATTCTGTTGCAATAGTTCTGTTGTATCTGGGAAGTGCTGGTCTGTAATTAACCAGTTGCTGCAAGGGTTTGTGGGATTCTCGATTAATGGCTCGACCATGAGCAGAGTCAGATGAAGATATTCATTTTGCTCCTTGGTTCATTCCCTTCTTGCAACCACCTGGTGCCTTACATCTGCAGTGTCATGGGTTGATATCTCCACTCACGATGCCAAAGATCGTTGGGCTAAACGAGCGCATCGAATGGCTTCGCATTGTCATCACCACCGCAATGGTTGTCACTGATGCGGGTGCTCCGGTTGTGCTCAGCTGCCCCCTCAGTTATCACTGTTTGCTTGCCAGCAGGGCTTTATCTTGTTCGCATTGCATCGTTAAGATCTTGTGCGTAACGTCAGTTCAAAGCACATCATTGATCATGTCTTCTGTACCGTTGGTTTAAAGCTTGTGTTTGGCAACGGAAGAGACAGTGGTCAATAAAATTGGAAACCGTTTTTTTGTGAGGTCAATACCAAAGGGGACTGGTTCGAGATCTTGCTTGAAGAGTTCTTTGGATTGCTGGACGAGAAAGATATTCTTAGCTTTGTCCGTGCTCAATTATTGCCAAGAGCATCAACAGGGCCTGATTTTTACTCAGGGGATGGATTTCAAATTCCTGTGCTTCTCGGCACCAGCTGGCTTGTTAGACATAGCTGAACCGTCCCCAGCAGCTGACAAATCATATTGCTTTGCCCCAAGCTCGAGCTGAGCAATGATTTGTAATGGCCAGGGAACTTGAGATTTCTTCAATTCTCTATGTTGATGCCTTGAATTGAGAAAGCGCTGGGACATCAGGGCAATCAGAAAACCTTCCGGAGGGCTTGCTTTGCCGGAATTTTTCTCCCTTTGTGGTAAAGGCAAATTTGAGCATGTAAACCAATCCGTAGTTGTTACATCAACCCCTGTATTCGCAATGGTTTTCGAATCTGTAGTCACTTCTTGATCGAAGTAATGGAGTGCACGACAGCTGCGTTTGCTCTCTTAGAGAGCCTTTTAACAGGAGCCCAACGGTGTTATTAACGTGTTAGTTATTGATATTGATTCTCAACAATCATGGAAGTGGGCGGGCCTCTCGTGCAATGGTTCTTGAGTCTTTTCAATCGTGGGTTGATGCTCGCCCTTGTTATGGGGGCTTTCAATTGCTTTTGCTACAAAATCTGAGTAGACCTCAGCTCAGTTGATCGCAAATGCCTGCTCCTAAATCCACTACTCAACCCAATGCTCGTTGTTGGGTGTGGTTCAAGGGCAATCCCCTTAAAAGCGAAGGATGTTGGAAGGGGGGGTGGTACGGAGCACCTTCCGTGATCGGAGGGATAAGGATTGAGCATCATGAATACGTGCCATGCCGTGTGCCGGAGTGGAGAGTGTTGTTTGCAGAACCTGCTGATATGGAAGCTTCTCCATCAATTCCAGAAGGTGAGCTTTGGAAGTTGTATCCGACTGAACCTCAATAACAAATTTTTGGTCTCTACTGGAGAGCTTGCCCTCTAGGAATATTTTGATTCGCTTAACCTCTCATGTCCTTTGAAGCTGACAGAAACGGCTAGATCTGTGAGGTGGCTCCACTGAAGGACTTAAGCAGCAGTGACTGTGGTTTCGATTTCAGACCAAGAATGGATGACCTGTTGCTTCGAAGGCTAGATCTACGTCTATGGAATTCAGTCTTCATATTCCCATTTCACTAGATTGATACGCCTCAATTCAATGTTGAGATTAGCAAGCCTATTTGTAAATCCTATCTCTTGGGATTGGCTGCGAAGATAAATGAATTTAAGCTATTACCTTAAAAGAAAAGAGTTGACAAAAGATCGTTAAGACTTCTTGGTATTTCAATTAAGGCCACCGCTTAAAAGTGGCAGTTTCAAGGTGTTTTTATGGGCTCGAAGGCTTGCTCTGTAAGTAGTGGTTTAGATAGGTTCCAGGTGTAAATTGTGAATTTGGTTTTGATCAGAATGAAATATTAGTTAAGTATTTAATTTTTCCGTCGCTATGAATCCAAGCAATTGGAGGCTTTTGAGGCTTTTGAGTGTCTTTTGGGCTTGTGCGAGCATTGGCCTCCCCTGAGGGGCACAGTCTGCGATCAGGGATGCTGCTAAAGAAGCCTCTGCTTTGACTAACTCGATACATTGATTGATCCGATCCATAGAACTCCCAGTGGTCGCTTGGCATTGATCATTAAAAGCTGGAGATATTTCAGCCAAAAGTTGGTTAAGTGCTTGCTGTATCGATTCAATACTCGGCTCTTCCAGTGATGTCATGCGGTCAGGTTGATTCATTTTGAAGGGAAAGGCAGGAAGTGTGTTGTTTTAATGATATGAGTTTCTTATTGATTTACAAGGCAAAGCAAGGAGATCGTCGAGTTGAACAAGTCCTAAAAATTTAATTTAGTAATTAATAGATGAAATAATTGTTTCTGCCTTTTTGAAGCCAAATTCCTAAAAGGACTTACTATGGCTTTGTTATATGTTCCAATCATGATGAACAGCTATAAAAAGAGATGCCCCCAAAATGAAAATATTTTTCAGGTTTTAATCGATAATATTTTGCTTCGATTTCTTGCGATTGCTCATTATATGGATCACTGAAAACTTCCTGTAACTCTTTGATTAATGCGAAGTTGCCAAGTTTGGCTTGTTCATAAGCAGGGGCAATGAGCCATTCTCTCCATATGTATTTGGGGTTGACAAGTTTCATTTTTCTTGATATTTCGGCGTGATCGTTGTTTGGATTTAATTGGTCATGCCAGTCCTGAATCCAATCTTGCCATTCTACTTCAAGTTGTTGAGGTATTTTATCGTAAAAACTTTTTCTTAAAGTTGACAAGTCATGCGGTAAATAAGATAACTCTCGGAAGAAGATTGTAAAATCAACGGTTGTACTCATCATCAGATCTACTAATCTCATGAAAAGCTGATGATTGTATTCGTCTAATCCAAGTTTAGATGCCCACATGTTTTGAGTTATTGTAGTGGTTTTTTTCTTGAAGTCATAAAAGACTTTGTCCAGCTGTTCTAATGCCAATGTATTGTCTATAAGTATTAATCTAATGGCCTTCCAAAACATTTGATAATTGGCTTCTGCTGCTAGTGGTTGGTTGAAATATGAAAAGTGTTCGCCACCACCAATCCAAGGCTGATAGTGAGGATCAAAGTTTTCGCAAAAGCCGAAAGGTCCATAATCAATAGTAAATCCTCCTGCAGCGCAGTTATCACTGTTGAAGTTACCTTGACAAAATCCAATTCGTAGCCAATCTGCCATCAGTGAGGATAGGCGTTCTTGATAAAGTTGAGCCAATCTAATTAACTGCATTTCAAACTCTAGGTCTGGATCAATTTCATTTCGATATTCGCGCTCAATTAAATGAGATATAATCAAGCGCAGCTCCTCTAACTGTTCTGGATTGTTTGTCTTTCGAGCGCGTCTTGCAAATAATTCCAATTGGCCAACACGCAAAAAAGATGACGCCACTCGTGTTGAAATTGCAACGGGATCTTCAACTAAAATGTCTGGCTCTGTAGAAATTGAGTTTTCGGAATACCAAGGTCTTCTCACTGTCTCTGATTTGGATACATAGAGAGAGAGAGAGCGTGTTGTGGGCACTCCAAGCGCCTGCATCAATTCCTGAGCGAGAAACTCTCTCACGCTAGAACGAAGTACTGCGCGACCATCAGCACCACGACAGTAAGGAGTGGGGCCAGCACCTTTTAATTGCATCTCCCAACGGTTGCCTTTAAAGATCCCTTCAAACACCGAAATTGCACGGCCATCGCCATAACCGTTTCCATTTCCAAATGGACATTGCTGGTTGTATTCGGTTCCATAAATTGATAATGCGTATCCAGTTGCCCAGCCAAAAGGTCGCATTGGTTTTCTAGATACGGAGATATCTCCTGAAAATAGTTTTTGAAAATCTTCGTTTACTGCGAGTTGCTCGCCTAATCCGAGTTCTTTAAATAAAGTCCTGCTATGAATTACATATGTTGGATTTTCAATTGGTTGAGTTGTTACCGTAACGAAATGACCGGAACGAACTTGCCGCGGACTGTGATCATCGCCATCCATCGATGATTCAGGATCTACATTGAGATTATTCATAAGAGAATAATCTACAAGTTGTATAAACTCTTCGAAGTCTGTAATCACTTGGATTGGTTCTGATTTCGATGCCTGAGACATTTCTTTAGGACCATCTTGCAATCTAATCACCTTAATGCCTGATCAGACATCTTGTGAATAGGTGGCAATGTTTTTGCTTGGCTTTGTTACTCGTTGCTAAATTTACTTCGTGAAATTTAGGGTTTGAAGATCTAATTCTCAAGCTTTATTTAGACGCGAATAAAAATATGAGTCTTTGATTGTAGTTTTTATGGTAATTGTTGTCACTGATCTCTCAACTTGAATTGTCGCTTGGATTTACAATGAAAGAACTTTTAACTCTGCTATCGGTCTTTAGGATTTTCTTAGTGGATTGTGCTTTCAACAGTGACAATAAAGTCTCATCTTTGGCGATGAATTCTTTCATTTCAGTGCTGAGTTCGTTTTGCAACTTTCTCTGGATATGATGAAGGCTTGAAATATCACGTTGATTTTCGTTGTATGGCTTGAATTGACGATAGTAAGAGCTCTTTCTAGTCACCATAGATTAGCTAACCTGATAAAATCAGCTTTTATGCTGATAAAATATTAGTTATATCTGTTGTGGTCGTTTTCGCTTTTTTGTTCTGTTCCTTTCCATCAGCCTTGAGGATAACCATTATTTGTGAGTATAGTGTTAGAGGCTTGAGTTCTATTACTCCTGTTAAGGATTTTCAACGCCTGCTTTCATGATGGACTTGATTTACTCTAACTCAATTACTTGTCTTCATCGATTAGCAACAGTAGATGATGTCGTTAAATTTGTACAGCTATGTGTTGATAAAGGACTTGTTATTGATTTTATCTTGAAGCAAGAGTTAGATGCATTCGTTAAGCCTAGTAATGCTTCAGGCTCTTGGGTTCGTCAGCAGATTGATGGTGTAAGGATCAAGGCGGTTGATCAAGAGGGACTTACGATTTACGCTGTTTGGATGAGAGAATCGTTGATGAAAGATTATGTTATGCATTTGGAATCAATTAAAAAAACACTGTCCAATTCATCAGTGTTTTTGTTTCCTGTGATTTAGGTATTATTTAATTCTTGACTTAATTGATTTAAATCTTCCTGTATTAGCACCAACTTTTTGATTTGCGCCATTCACAAATTTGTTTGGTCGAATCTATGCGTTCAGCAGATCGAGAATTCTCCAATGTGTTCTCGCTTTACGCCAATATATTCTTCAAGGACTGCATTTTCGTTGAATTCACCAGTTAGACATTCAATGACTTGTGTGTGAATGAAGGCTGGTTCTTCAGCTTTTCCTTCTTGGTATGCAAACCTGTCTGGGTAGAGATTTCTGTACTCATTCGGAATTGTTACAAACCAGCTACTGTCGTCACCAGCGAAGTAAATCTCACCAGCAATGCGATAAAACTCACCATATTTTTTAGGTGGTGCGGGGAGCTTTTGGTAAACCTTTGCTTGTTCATCAATTGTTAAGCCCAACCAGCTCAAGCTTCGTTCCATCTTTTCATTCATTAGAAGCAGTGCAACAGGTGACCCAATTGATAGCATTCTTTCTGGATTATTACTGTAGAAGAGCCCTTACCAATTGCCTTTGTAATGCCTGAAATCTGGTCTGCTTAGCGTTCTTGCTGGCGTGAAGCATCTAGTCTCATGCTTTGATATTCTACCTCTGACCTTTATCAGAACTAGTATTGCCTTTACTGTGTGGTAAAAGTAATGCTGTGATTGTATTAATAGTAGTTTTGACTTGTTTGAATGCACGTCTCATGCGCTTATTAATGCATCCCTTGATTTATCGTACTAATTAAATTGATTTATAGTTAGTTCTATAATATCTTCGAAAAGTAAGTGTTTATAATTTTTCTCTTCCTGAATGAGTTCATTTTGTCTTTTCTCTATGCAAAGTCGAAACCGCTTTGATAAGCGATAGATGAATGCAGTTTCTTTATTTCGTAAATTATTCCTGGCTCACTAACCTCGTTCTATTTTTCCAACTTTCAGTAAACCCTTATTCTGGATGACTTCTTGTTCTCAACCGCAAGCTCCGACACATTCAAAGGTTCCTGTGCTTGACGCAGCTAAGGCCATAAAAATAATCACAACTG
>MDTC01142463.1_pt1 | contig 13032 bp, 8 predicted proteins | sample 811181 | NCBI WGS metagenome assembly MDTC01 (sample SAMN05326644, study PRJNA326480) | marine metagenome | isolation source: seawater | place: Pacific Ocean: North | collected 2011 | reverse complement strand
CTGGGTCATATTTTAGCTCTTAGTCCTATTATAGAAAAGGCAATAAATAAGATATTACCAATTTGTTCTAACAATTCTAAAAGTGCAGGCATAATTACACTATTGACTCTTGTTGTAAGCTGGTTCAACTGGGGGTTAGGACTAATTTTTGGAGCTATTTTTTGCAAAAAAATCATGCAATATGCTAGTGAAAAAAATATTCCATTAAATCCTGGACTTATTGGAGCTGCTGGATACTGTGGATTGATGATTTGGCATGGGGGAATATCAGGATCATCACTAATTAAAATTACAGAACCAGGTCATCTAGCATCAATTTCTATTGAAAGCATTAGACCAATTGTGCCAGATCTTATTGATTTTAACAGTACTGTTTTTTCTTCAATGAATCTAGTTATCACACTGTTATTATTGATCACCCTTCCTCTAACGATGTATGTATTGGGAAATAAAGTCAAAACCAAAATTCCAAATTTTAAGGGAAAAACAAAAAATTCAAATAAAGAAAAAACACTAATAGGTATTGAGAAAGTAGATTACTCTTTGATTACTGGAAGAATAATTGGAGCTGCAATATTTTGCTTTTGTATTTACCTGGCACTTCAGCACCCGAATACTTCTTCTTTAAGATTTATCAACCCCAACTTTTTAAACTTAACACTACTAGGAATGGGAATATTTTTCCATGGAAGTATTATTAACTTTATCAAAGCATCAGAAAGTGCTATTGGAGGAACTGTTGGAATTCTAATTCAATTTCCAATTTACTTTGGAATTATGGGGATTTTCAAATCAACCGGTCTAATTAGTGATATGTCTTATTTTTTTCAGGAAATTTCAAATGAATTTACGTATCCAATATATACATTTATTAGTGCTGGAATTGTAAACTTTTTTGTCCCCAGTGGAGGAGGACAATGGTATATTCAAGGCCCTTTAGTTGTTCAATCTGCTTTGGAAATGGATATTTCACTAAATAAAAGTATCATGGCTCTAGCTTATGGTGACCAATTGACCAATATGCTCCAGCCTTTTTGGGCGCTACCATTACTGGGAATTACCGGACTAAAAGCAAAAGACATCTTACCTTATACTTTGATTATTATGATTATTGGAACAATAATATTTACTCTTGGTTTAATTATTTTTTGAATTTTAATACTGGCAACTACATATATTTAGCACTTTTTTTTGTGCTTAATTAGAAATTAATCTATGACCAATAAATTATTTGAACGCAAATTTCGAACTAATTATAAAATTCCAATTTTTACAATAACCCTTGTTTTTGTAATAATAACTTCTACAATATCAATAAGTTTTTTTAAAATATTTCATATTGAGTCAACTAAAATTCCCCAAATATATTTTTATCGCTGGCGATCTATTCCCTTTTATAAAAAGACTGTCACCTTCATGTCTTATGTTAGTAATTCCCATGACATTGATCACATATATTTTCAAAAAATTAGAGCCAAAGCAAGAGGAGGAGGAACTGCAAATTATGCAAAACATAATTTCACAATTGAATTACCAAAAAAACATCAGCTTGCAGGCTTACAAAAAGAGGATGACTGGATTTTAGATGCATCTTTTTTAGAAAAATCTTTTATGAGGAGCAAAATATCATTTGATTTATTTAAATCATTTAATTCATCACATAAAGCCCCAGAATGTAAATATTTGGAAGTCTATAAAAATTTCCAGTACCGTGGATTATACATTCTTCTTGAGAGAATGGACAAAAAAAGATTAGAGATCAATAAAAATGATAATACAGCATGTATTTTTAAAGAACCTCCTGTTTTTGTGGACCCCAAAATAGAAATCAATAGCAACCCTTATGAAGAAAATGATTTTTATCATCAAAAATTTCCTGATAAATTGATAAAAAACAAATCAAAAGAAATACAAAATATTAGAGAATTTATTGCTTATAGCTCAGATTCAATTTTCAATAATAAAATAACTTCATATTTTGATTTAGATGATATTATAGATTGGCATATACTTTTATTATTTACTCATAATAGTGATGGCATAAAAAAAGGCTTCTATTTATATAAAAAAGATAAAAATTCTCCATTTAAGTTAGCATTGTGGGACTACGACTGCTCTTTTGGAAGAGATAGTGACAATGAACCTCACAAAGCAGAAATCATGGACCTAAATCAAAATACACTTATTAGAAGGTTATTATCTTTAAATACAAGAAAGTATAAATTTCGATTAAAAAAACGTTTTAAATTATTAAGAGAAAAAGAAATACTATGCGAAAAGAGCATATTAAAAATGATAAATGAAAATTATCTAACTCTAAAGCCCTTTATAAGTTCAAATGAAAAAATTTGGCCAGTTTTTTCAAAAGAATTTTATGATAATGCAAACTTTGAAGATGAAATAAAATCTATAAAAAGATGGATTCCAGTTCAATTAAAAGAAATGGATAAGTATTTTAATGAATTAAAATAATCTTAATCATTTTCATCTTAAATTAATGTTTTTTTGATGATATTTGGATTAATCATTAATTAATGAGTTCATCTTACCATAACCTTATAAATCAATCTTACAAATTCCCTCAGAATGGTTTTAAACTACATGGTGACAATCTTCATTTTCATGATATTTCACTTAAAAAACTAATTAAAAAGTATGGTTCCCCATTTAAATTATTTTACTTACCTGAAATAAGAAATAAAATAAAAAGCGCTAAAACCTTTTTTCAATTAGCATTTAATAAACATGATTACCAAGGAAGTTACCAATATAGCTACTGCACAAAATGCAATCATTTTTCTCATGTTATTAGTACTGCAATTAAAGAAAATGTTCACTTAGAAACCTCATCTTCTTATGATATTGATTTAATAATAAAACTATTTAAAGAAAAAAAAATTGACACCGACTTAGTAGTGATTAATAATGGTTATAAAACCAAATCATATCTAAAAAAAATTATTTCTCTATATGATATTGGGTTTGAAAATCTTATAATAGTTTTAGATAATAAGTCAGAAATCCATCACTTATCTACATTAATCAAAGGTTCGAAAAGGAAAATAAAAATTGGAATTAGAATGGCAATTAATGAAGAGCCACAGTCTGCATTTTACACTTCAAGAATGGGTATAAGAGCTAATGAAATTATTGATTTTTATAAATTAGAAATTGCAAACAAAAGCTGTTTCGAACTAAAAATGTTACATTTCTTTGTTGACTCAGGAATAAATGATAACGTGTACTATTGGGGAGAATTCCAAAAGGCATTAACTCTTTACTCTAAATTAAAAAAACTATCACTTTCCATTAACTCATTTAATATAGGGGGAGGCTTACCCATTAGAAACAACTTGAATTTTAATTATGATTATGCGCATATAATTGATCAAATTATAAAAAAAATCAAAAAAGAATGTGAAAGTAAAAGTATTACTCATCCAAATATTTTTAGTGAATTCGGAAAATATACTGTTGGTGAAAGTGGTGCAATAATTTTTGAAGTACTTGAACAAAAAACACAAAATGACAATGAAGACTGGTACTTGGTTAATAATAGTTTGATGAATACTATTCCAGATGCATGGTCCATACATGAAAAATTTATATTACTCCCAATTAATAAATGGAAAAATAAGTACAAAAAAGTGAATATTGGAGGAATAAGTTGTGATCGCTCTGACTATTACAATTCTGAAGATTTCAATCAAGATGTTTTACTTCCCGCAATAGAAAAAAATGATTCTGAACCACTTTATCTTGGATTTTTCCATACAGGCGCTTATCAAGATGCTATTAGTGGATATGGTGGAATAAAACATTGCTTAATTCCTTCTCCAAAGCATGTTATTATTGATAAAGACGATCAAGGAAATATAATTGATTACGTTTACAGCAATGAACAATCTGTGGATGAAATGTTTCACCACTTAGGTTATAAGTAAAATGAAAGGATTTGCTGGAACTGACATAGCTTTATCAAATAAAAAAAGTGCAGAAATTTTTCTTCAGTCAATACCATATGATGGAACCAGTACTTGGGTAAAAGGAGCAGATAAAGGTTTTGAAGCATTTATGAATGCTCTTGGAAATATGGAACTTTATGACATTGAAACTGCATCTGAAGTTTATAAAAAAGGAATTCATATTACCGAATCATTAGGGTCTTTCGAAAGTCCAGATCAAATGTTTAATGCTGTTTATCAAAACACAAAAAAGCTTCTTAAGCTAAATAAGTTTCTTACTTTTTTTGGAGGAGAACACTCCATTAGTATTGGGATAATTAAAGCCTTTTATGAAAAATTTAATTCTATTTCAATTCTTCAAATTGATGCCCATGCAGATTTAAGAGAATCGTATATGGGATCTAAATATAATCATGCTTGCGCACTACATGATGCCAATTATAATACACATTTAGTTCAAGTTGGAATTAGATCCATGGATATTTCAGAGAAGCAATTTTTAAATAGAGAAAATGTTTTTTTTGCTCAAGACATGTTCAGTAATAATCAATGGATGGATGAAAGCATTAATCTTTTAAATGAGAAGGTTTATATTACTTTAGATTTAGATGCATTTGATCCTTCTATAATGCCCTCAACAGGCACCCCTGAACCAGGTGGTATTCTTTGGAATGATATGCTCTCCTACTTAAAAAAAGTATTTAAAAATAGAAATGTAGTGGGATTCGATATTGTAGAGTTAGCCCCAATAGAAAATTTAGAAGCTCCAAACTTTTTAGTCGCAAAATTGTATTATAAAATGTTATCCTATAAATTTCATATGATATGAAAATAAAAGATTTTGTTACTCAAAATTATAAGCATTTTAATGCTGCTGCTTTAGTAGATGCAGCTAAGGCTTATGAAGAACACATTGCAGAAAATAAAAAAATGATGATCACTATAGCTGGTGCTATGAGTACAGCCGAAATAGGAAAATCACTTGCTGAAATCATTAGGCAAAAAAAAGTGCATCTTATTTCTTGTACTGGTGCAAATTTAGAAGAAGATTTAATGAATTTAGTGGCTCATAGTCACTACAAAAGAGTTCCTGATTATAGAGATTTATCACCAAATGACGAAAAAGATTTATTAGAAAAAGGCCTAAATAGAGTTACTGATACTTGTATTCCCGAAGAAGAGGCTTTCAGAAGACTACAAAAACATGTATTTAAAATTTGGAAAAAAGCCGAAGAAAATGGGGAAAGGTATTTCCCTCATGAGTTTTTATACGAATTAATACTTTCTGGTGATTTAGAACAGTACTATGAAATTCCAGAAGAAGATAGCTGGATGATTGCTGCTGCAAAACAAAATCTTCCAATTGTTGTTCCTGGATGGGAAGACTCAACATTAGGAAATATTTTCGCTTCATATTGTATCAAAGGAGAACTTAATCCAAATACTATGAAAAATGGTATTGAATATATGATATTTTTAGCCGATTATTACAAAAGCAATTCAGGGAAAGATGGTATTGGATTTTTTCAGATCGGCGGAGGGATAGCAGGTGATTTCCCAATTTGTGTAGTTCCAATGTTATCTCAAGATTTAGAACTAAATAACACTCCTTTTTGGAGTTACTTTTGTCAAATTAGTGATTCCACCACTAGTTATGGGTCTTACTCTGGAGCAGTTCCAAATGAAAAAATCACTTGGGGTAAGATTGATGTTGATACACCAAAATTTATCATTGAATCTGACGCAACAATTGTTGCTCCTTTAATTTTTGCTTATCTTTTAGGCTGGTAATTTTAAATTAGCAAAAAATCAAAAAAAAGTATCTATTTACAGCACTTGGGCCGCTAATCTTCATTCTAAGCCTAGCATTCAATAGTCCTGATGGAATGAGTGTTTCTGGATACCGGTTGTTGGCCATTACAGCTTGGATGGCAATTTGGTGGATTGCAGAAGCAGTTCCCATTGCTGTTACAGCTCTATTACCAATTCTGCTTTTTCCATCTACTGATATTTTGACAATCCAAGATACTGGTGCAAATTATGGACATAAATATATTTTTCTTTTTATTGGAGGATTTATATTGGCCAATGCCATTCAAAAATGGCAATTACATCGAAGAATAGCTTTAAATATTATTTTACAACTTGGTGGTAGTACAGCTAAAATTATATTGGGATTTATGTTAGCGACAGCATTTCTTTCTATGTGGATTTCAAATACTGCAACAACTGTAATGATGCTTCCGATTGCTCTTTCAGTGATTGCTCAGTTAAACGATCATCCTGATACCAAAGAAAATGAAAATAAAATATTTGGTAAAGCCTTAATGCTTGGTGTAGCATATAGCGCCTCTGCTGGGGGGATAGCAACTCTTATTGGGACTCCACCCAACTTAATTTTTGCGGGATTTGTACAAGATCAATTTAATATTGAAATTTCATTTTTTGATTGGTTATTAGTTGGGCTTCCTATTTCAATTATTCTTTTGGGTTTTATTTGGGTTTTTCTAACAAAATATGCCTTTAAATTACAGAAAACTGGATTTCCAGGGGGTAAAAAGGAAATTCAATCTCTGCTAAGTGAAATGGGTGCAATTAGTAATGAAGAAAAGAAAATATTGGTTGTTTTCACATTAACAATTTTATGTTGGATTTTCAGAAAATACACCATCAACATTATGGTGCCTCAATTTGATGACTCCATGATTGCAATCGCTAGTGCTTTAATTTTGTTTATTATTCCTTCATCAAAAAAAAACGAACCCATAATGAAATGGAAAGATGCGGTTACCATTCCATGGGGAATTTTAATTCTATTTGGGGGTGGTTTATCTATTGCTAAAGCTTTTCAAAAAACTGGATTAGATAATTGGATTGGAGAACAATTTGAAATAATTTCATTTAGTAACAGTCTTATTGTACTACTAATTATTATTGCTGCAGTTAATTTTTTAACAGAAATTACCTCAAATATGGCAACAACTGCAATGCTATTGCCAGTGATGATTCCTGTAGCTTCACTTTTAAATATTCATCCATATTTACTTTTGGTGGGCACTACTTTGGCAGCATCATGCGCGTTTATGCTTCCAGTAGCAACTCCTCCAAATGCTGTAGTTTTTGGATCAAAAATGTTAAAAATTTCAGATATGGTTAAAACTGGTATTCTAATTAATGTTTTTTCTATTATTCTAATATTAATTATGGTTTACTTTGGACTTCCTTTAATTTGGGACCTGTGATAATTCCTAAAGTCGTATAACATTTAGTTTTCTTGAACTCTCATTAAACTTTACTTTCAAAATATAAATCCCTTTTTTAAACCTTGATAGTGAAATTTCCTTACCAGACTGAGTTCCTAAAAAATCGCCATTTAAATTATAAATTTTGGTTACCAAAGAACCGTCGTAACCTTTAATTGAAAGAGTAACTTTGTCAATGGTTGCCGTTGGATAGGCAGCTACAATATCATCTTTTTCAGAGCTTAAAATACTTAATACATTTCCATTATATGCGCCAATATTTGGAGGGTTGAAGGAGGACACAGAATTACCAAAATAATCTTTTCCACCATTATTATTTAAATAATTTGTGGTATCAGAGCTGCCGTTAATTAGTCTTCCGCTTGAAATGGCTATGCTGCTATTTTGAATTTGATACATCAATGGGTTATCAATTCCTAAAGCAGATGGGTTAACTAATTGAGGATCATCAAAAATAGCATTGTTCTTCAAATCATTATCTAAATCTATTCGAACAGAATCATAAAAAATATTATGACTTATATCCAGAGTGTTAGCGGTATTTTGAATAAGAGTAGGAAGAATATTTCCTGAAGAGCCAACATAAATTAAATTATTCCAAACATGAACATCTCCTATATTTGGCCAAAAATATATTTCTGGATTCAGGGTATCATTAACAAATATGGTATTATTATAAATAAAAGACCCTGTGCTTGGACATCTTACACTACTTCCACAAAAATTAGAAACCCAAAATATTTTCCCTTTTTTATCCCATGGAGCATTATTCGGATCTATTCTGTAGCCATCATTAACACTGATATTATATCGGTAACCACAATTAATATTGTCTCCTAAAATTTCAACAAATCCTCCTTCATTGTTAAAGCTATAATTATACTGAAAAACTACATTTTCATTACCATAATCAACATGACATCCGTAAGAATCTTGAGGACCATGAGCGTTTAAAAACTGATTGTGCTGCGAAATAACATTTTTACAATCAAAAGTCCACATCCCACTTCCTCTTTTCCACATCCTAGAATCAATATCTGATCCAGTATGATTAAAAACACAATTTTCAACTAATACATTTTCACTTTTATTGGGGACAAATCCAGATCCTCCAGTAAATTCAAAATTACAATCATTGATATAAATTTGATCATTCTTTATAGCATCATTACCATTAAGTCCCAAGGACTTTATCCAAATGCCATAATGCCCCGTTTTAGTAATATTGATATTAGAAATTTCGACATTTGATATCGTATTGAACATACCAATAGAATCAACTGATGTAGTTTCCAATTTTATTCCATAACCCAGATGAGTAAATTGTGAATTTGTTGGAGTTGGATAAATATCATGAATATATAGTTGATTAATAATGAAGTTTTCTAAAGATGATAGGTCACCAACAATTTTTAACCCAAAACGAACATTTTTACCAGACCCCCAAGTATTAGATGCACCTCCAAAACCATTTAATTTTTTGATATTCCCTAAAGAATCAAGATGAGAAGCATTATTGACCAGTTCTAAATTATTAATAGAAATATTTTCATCATTATAAATTAAAATACAGGATTGAAATCCATTTCCATCAATTAACGGCTTAGTATTTCCCCCGTAAATATCAATAACAATTGGTGATGTAACTGAACCAGATCCCTTAATCCAAAACATTCCTTGAAAAATATCACCAGATTTAAAAAGAATGGAATCCCCTGGACTAAAGCTAAGGGTATTTAATTTTTCTATGGATTTGAATGGAAATTGGGAGCTTAACCCATTATAATTATCATTACCTAATGCACTACTTACATAAAAAGTATTTGCATTAAGGGTTGAGTTAGCAATTAAAACTAAAGTAATTAATGTTGGAAATAAAAACTTAAAATTGGATGAAAAGTTCACTTGATTTAATTGAACTCTAAAAATAGCAAAAAACTAGTCTTTTTCTACCATTTGCCAGGCGCCAGAATTTATCAATTGCTCTGCCTGTTTAAATTTCATTTCTTTGGTTTCTCCATTTTGGAGATTTAGAATCTTGACTCTTTCATTTCTGCCTGGCTTTTTAGCCACCATTACAGGTTGATGTTTAACTGGAGCGGATTGATTTTGTTGAGCCATCTCTCTATTCATTTGAGTAGCCTGACCCAAATCTTCTCTTCCAGTTTTTAATTTACTATAATCTTGTTTTTTATTTGTTGGAGGAGAAGTAACATCTTGTTCATTAGGATCATGTAGTTGAGCTTTCATCAAAAATGAAATAATATCTCTATTCATTTTATCCATCATTACTTGAAATAATTGATATCCTTCAAGCTTATATATTAAAAGTGGATCCTTTTGCTCATATTGAGCATGATAGACACTCTGCTTTAAGAAATCCATTTCTCTCAAATGCTCTTTCCATTCGTTATCAATAAACCCAAGTGTAATGTTTCTTTCTAAAGCTTTGAGAGCTTCTAAACCTTCTGATTCGTATACTTTTTCTAACCTTGAAACTACTCTCATCACTCTTCTTCCATCAGAAAAAGGAATTACAATATTTTCAATTTTGTTCCCCTGTTGTTCAAATATATTTTTAATTACAGGATAGGCTTTTTCCTTAATATACTCTGATTTTCTTAAATAACGTTCCTTTGCATTGCTGTAGAGTTCTTCAACTAAATGATCTATTTCTTTTTCTAGAAAGTCTTTCTCTGAAAAAGGAGGCTCAATTCCAAAGTTTGAAATGACATCAAATTTAAATCCCTCAAAATCAGAATCTTGCTGAAAATTGGCTACCATAACACTACTGATATCGTAAATCATATTATCAATATCAAGATCAAGCTTGTCGCCAAATAGGGCATTTTTTCTTCGATTATATATTGCCGTTCGCTGAGAATTCATCACGTCATCAAACTCCAATAATCTTTTTCTTATTCCAAAATTGTTTTCCTCTACTTTTTTCTGAGCTCTTTCGATTGACTTGGTAATAATTGAATGCTGAATAACCTCTCCATCTTGATGGCCCATCTTATCCATCATTTTTGCTATTCTTTCTGAACCAAATAATCGCATTAAGTTATCTTCTAAAGAGATAAAAAACTTAGATGATCCTGGATCTCCTTGTCTTCCTGAACGTCCTCTTAATTGTCTATCTACTCTTCGAGAATCATGTCTTTCTGTACCAATAATTGCAAGGCCACCAGCAGCTTTTACACCATCACCTAGCTTTATATCTGTTCCTCTTCCAGCCATGTTGGTTGCAATGGTCACCGTACCTGGCTTTCCAGCTTCAGTAACTACTTCTGCTTCTTTCTGATGAAGTTTAGCATTTAAAACTTGATGAGGTAATTTCCTCATCTTTAGCATTCTTGACAATAATTCAGAAATCTCAACAGAAGTTGTTCCAACTAAAACAGGTCTACCATCTGATCTAATTTCTTCTACCTCATTGATAATTGCTTGGTATTTTTCTCTTGCTGTTTTGTAAACTAAATCGTTTTGATCTTTTCTAACTACAGGCCTGTTAGTAGGTACTACTACAACATCTAACTTATATATATCCCAAAGCTCTTTTGCTTCAGTTTCGGCAGTACCAGTCATGCCAGCCAGCTTATGATACATTCTAAAATAATTTTGTAAAGTAATTGTAGCATAAGTCTGTGAAGCTGCTTCTACTTTTACATTTTCTTTTGCCTCAATCGCTTGGTGTAGACCATCAGAATATCTCCTTCCTTCCATGATTCTTCCAGTCTGTTCATCAACAATTTTTACTTTATTTTCTACTACCACATATTCAGTATCTTTTTCAAATAAGGAATATGCCTTCAATAACTGATTCATTGAATGAATTCTTTCTGCTTTGATTGTATAATCAGACATCATCTGATCTTTGAGACCAATTCGCTTTTGAACATCTTCAGTATTCTGATCAATTTCAGCAATTTTTTCACCTATATCAGGTAAAATATAAAATGTGGGGTCGTTTTCACCAGAAATTAAATCAATTCCCTTTTCAGTGAGATCAATCGTATTATTCTTTTCATCAATTACAAAATACAATAACTCATCTGCCTTAGGCATTTCTTTGGCATTGTCTTGTAGATAAAAATTTTCGGTTTTTTGTAAATGAATTTTGACTCCAGGCTCACTTAAAAACTTAATAAGTGCTTTATTTTTAGGCAAGCCTCTAAAAGCTCTAAAGAGAGAAAGACATCCTTGCTCAAAAAGAGTCTTCTGTTCTTTTTTATCAAGTCCCTCTTGTTCTGATTTTGCAATTTTAGTTTTAGCTTCAGTTAATAAACCATTCACTAACTTTCTTTGATTGTTAACTAACTTTTCAACTTTTGGCTTTAAACCAACATATTCTTGTTCATCTCCCTTGGGAACTGGACCTGAAATAATAAGTGGAGTTCGGGCATCATCCACAAGTACAGAATCAACCTCATCAATAATGGCATAATGATGTTTTCTTTGAACAAGACCATCAGGCTCAGATACCATGTTATCTCTTAAATAATCAAACCCAAATTCATTATTGGTACCAAAAGTTATATCTGCTTCATAAGCAGCTTTTCTTTCAGGTGAGTGAGGCTGATACAAATCGATGCAATCCACAGAAAGTCCATGAAATTGATATAAAGGACCCATCCATTCAGCATCTCTTCTAGCTAAATAATCATTTACAGTAATTAAGTGAACTCCTTTACCTACAATAGCATTAAGATAAACAGGTAGAGTTGCAACTAATGTTTTACCTTCTCCAGTCATCATCTCAGCAATTTTGCCTTTGTGTAATGCTGATGCTCCCATCAATTGCACGTCATAATGAATCATTGACCATTCAACATCAGTGCCGGCAGCATCCCATTTGTTACTCCAAATAGCATAATCACCTTCAATAGAAACAGCATCTTTTTGTGATGCAATTAATCTGTCATTTTCATTTGCAGTAACCTTTAATTGACCATTTTCTGACAATCTTCTTGAAGTCTCTTTTATAACAGCAAAGGCCTCTGGCATGATTGTTAGTAATGTCTTTTCAATCAATTCATCTTCATCTAAATCAAGTTGTTCAATATCTTTGTATAATGTCTCTTTTTCAGCAATACTTAAGCTAGCAGAAAGGGCTTTTTCTTTAATCTCTGTTTTTTGTTTTCTTATGGAAGAACAAGATTCTTCAATGGCAGATTTAAAATCAGCTGTTTTTGCTCTTAATTGATCATCAGAAAGATTTTGAAGTTTTAAAAAAGCTTCATTTGTAGAGTCAACAATAGGGGATAACTCGTCAAGATCTTTTTGGTTTTTATCTCCAAATATTTTTTTTATTAATCCGTCAAACATTTTAGAAAATTTCGGAAAACAAAAATAACTGAATAGTTGGAACTTCTACTATTTATACTTTTAAAAATGATTAAATGTAAAACTAAAAAAATGAGATTTTAATACTCATCTTCGTTAAAAAAGAAATCTTCTTTTTGGGGGTAGTCTGGCCAAATTTCTTCAATAGTGTCATAACTCTCGCCTTCGTCTTCTAAAGCCTGAAGGTTCTCTACCACTTCAAGTGGAGCGCCAGTTCTCATAGCGAAATCAATCAACTCATCTTTTGATGCTGGCCAAGGAGCGTCTTCTAAATATGATGCAAGTTCTAAAGTCCAATACATAATCGTTCATCTAATTTTAGATTGCGCAAATGTAATTTATTTAACGAATCTGCAAAGTAATTTGAAAAAAATTAACGATTTATTTTTATTAATTTATTTTTGAGGCACCCACGGATGCTCAGGAATTTCAAGGTCATTAAGCACTTTTCTTGATAG
>MDTC01210002.1_pt1 | contig 13036 bp, 12 predicted proteins | sample 811181 | NCBI WGS metagenome assembly MDTC01 (sample SAMN05326644, study PRJNA326480) | marine metagenome | isolation source: seawater | place: Pacific Ocean: North | collected 2011 | reverse complement strand
TAGGCTGGATGTGGAAGCGCAGTAATGCGTGCAGCTGACCAGTACTAATAGCTCAATTGGCTTGATTTATGCACTGAAAAAAATTTTTAAAATAGATATTAATAAATTCAAAGTTGATAAGTCAAAAATCTTTGCATAGTTTGTGCATTTTTAATACTTCATGAGCATAATACATAAAAAAAACCAAATTCTTTCTTACAAAAAAAAGAAAAAAAAACATTATTTTGAAAAATTAAACTTAAAAATTACCAAAAAAAATTTTTCACTGATCGATCTAGGAACCGCTTCAGGAGACTTTATGTTTTTTTTAGATAGTTTTAGAAAAAAACAAAAAAATGAGTTTTATGGAGTAGAAAAAGAAAAATATCTAATTAATTTTTCTAAGCTCAATAAAAATAAAAATAAAAATATTCGTTTTATTAATGCAGACTTCACAAAAAAAAAATTTAAACTGAACAAAAAATTTGATTATGTGACTTGTCTTGGCACAATTAATTTATTTGACGATGTTTCATATTTATTTGAAAGAATGTTTAAACTTTGTAATAAAAATGGAAAAATCTTCATATATGATATTTTTAATGATGATCCAGTTAATTTAAGACTCAAAGTTAACTATGAATTTGAAAAAAATAATATATGGCACACTCAATTTAATTGTTTTTCTGAAGAATATACAAAAGAATTATGCAAAAAAATTAATCCTAATTCAAAAGTTTTATTCCACAAAATTGATTTCAAGGGGATAAATGTTAAAAAAAATAAATATCCTAAGCTAACGTCATATACAAAAAAAATTGATAATAAGAATTTTTTTATAAGCCCTTATAACCAAATTTTGCCATTTAAAATTTTAGAAATTCAAAATAATTAATTCAATAAAACTTTTTTAATTCCATTAGTAAGTTCCATTACTATTTTTTGATTATCATCTTTGCAGTATTTTTTGAAACTTCTTAATTTATTTTTAAATACCAAAAAAATATAAAGTTTATCTCTTTTGTTTTTTATCAAGAATGTTCTAAAACCAAATTTTTTTAATCTACCATTTATTGATGGTGTAGCGTAATAGCCCCAATCTTTTTTTGCAACATCATATTCAGAGTTCAAACACTTGAATGTAACTTGTTCATTTTCTTTTAATGTAATTTTAGCCATATCATTTAATTCTATTTTTGTATTTCCTACATTTACTTTAAAAGTTCTAGGTTTTTTTCTTGTTTTTATTTTCATATAATTTTTTTTGCAAAAGCATATAAACTTAATTTACCACTTTTTTCTTTAATACTTTTACAAAAAAGCAAACTTAAGCCTGCTAATTTTATAGATCTTATTAAAGATTTTTTTGAAAAAACATGGAGATGATCAACAAAAAATTCTTCTCTAAATTTACCTTCTTGATGTCTAGATGCTGCAAACCCGTCTGGAACTTCAATATAAACATATCCATTTTTAATTAATAGTTTTTTTGATATTTTTAATAATTTAACTGGATCTTTTACGTGCTCTATAATTTTATTCATTGTAATAATATTAAATTTATTGTTCTTAAATATATTTGATTTAAGATTTGAATGAACAACATTAATATTTAATTTTTTAGCAAAATTTACAAAGTTTATATCTGGCTCAACACCTACTAGTTTCCAATTTACCTTTTTTTTTAGTTGATATAGAAATATAGATAGCCCACTTCCCACATCCAATAAATCTATCTCTTTTTTCTTAAAATCTTTAAAATATGATAGGATACGTTCTACTCTATGAAAATTATCTGATCTAGACTTTAAATTATTTATTTTATTAAATTTTTTTTTCATGTCATCACCGTGTGAAATTAATGAGTAATTTTTTTTATAAAATTCACTAACTTTAATTTCATGCTTTGCAGTGAAATGACCACAAATTTTACATCTCATAATTTTTCTTTTATAGTTTTTAATTTTATATATTGGTTCCAATGGGGGAGGTGAGTGATAATCATAAAATAATTCAATATTTTTTTTATTTTTTGTTGAATTTGAAAAACAATGACACTCGAGAATTTTCTTTAATCTCATAATATTATTTTATGGGAAATTTTAGCTTCCAACCATTTCTTTTGTGCCATATTTTTTTATTTCTAAATTTTTCACATATTGTAAAAAATTTTCTTTTACTGATACCTATTAAAGTACAAAATTTTAAAATATCTTGATTGGGTACTTTAAAAGCATTTTTTTTTATTAATTTTACTGCAAGCTTTCTAGATAATCTATTATTTCTAATTTCTAAGCTAAGATTGTCATAATCTCTAGAAAAGCCAAACTTATAAATCTTCAAATAATGATGTATAGATATTAAATCATCATCAATATCAGCATATTTATAGATACCAGTTTTAGGTCCTTTTGAATTTTCTTTAAAACCAAATTTTTTTGCAATTTTAAAAGTTTCTAAGGGATCCCAATTAAAATAATCGCCAAGAAAAATTGATATAGGAATTTTTTCATTACTTCTAGATGTTTTCAGTTTAATTAATGGAGCCAACTCTTTTTTTGTTAAATCCTTAGTTACCCAATCTTTTACAGTTGTATTGAAGTTTATCCCATATTTTTTAATCCATTTTTTATTTAGATTTTTTAATTTTTGATCCCTTTTACTTCCTCCATATTCATTAGCCGAGTTCTCTCCCCAAATTATATAGGGTATAGAAAAACTTTTTGCCAAATTGTATGAAATATTCCACATAGCCATATGCATTGGTAAAGCTACTGCTCCAAATTTCAAAAAAGCCTTTTTAATGAATTTTTTCTCAGCAATTTCATTTATGGTGAAGTCAATATGGTGAACACCAATTTTTTTTAAATTATCAAGATTTCTTTGACCAATTTTGGTTCTTAAAATGGGCTTATACGTGAAAGTTAAAGGGTTAAGTCCATAACTCAATATTTTCAAAACTTGCCAAGTACTATCCTTTCCTCCACTAACCGGTATAAGACAGTCATACAAATTATTTTTATTTTTAATATTTTTAACAATTTTCTCAAAATCCTTTTTTTTATTTTTCCAATTTATTTTTTTTTTATTTTGGTGATTATGGCAAGCTGTACATTTGCCATCTGGCAAAATTAAGATATTGGGTCTGGTATCTGGTAAGATACAATGATTACAATATATCATCTTTCATTTTCCAAAAATAATTTTACTGACAAAAAATTAAATATAAAATTACTTTCAACACCACTTAATTGCTTTTTATTTTTAATTATTTTTAAAAATTTCTTTTTATTTATGATATCAAATATTTCACTTTCACCCATTAAGAAATCAATATTTTTATTATTAAATTTTAGAATATCTTTTACGGATGCATTAAAACCTGTTTTTATTTTATTCAAGCGAATTTTTTCAGGAACACAATCTTTTATTATTTGTCTCAATGGCCATTTTGCCATTCCATTTTTAATGTAATATATTGAGGGCATATTAAATGCTGACTCAAACAGCTTTGAGTCTAAAAAGGGAGAACGATTTTCAATTGAATGATACATCGCATTTAAATCTTCTTCTTTAAGGACAACAGGTACGATTTCATTAAACATCTCATTAGCCATTCTATTTTTCATTAAAGATTTAGAATAGCTCTTTTCTGTAAAATTTGGGCTCTTATTATTTAAAAATAAATCTTTTTTAAAACTATCAAATTGGTAAATATGTTTTCTGAATGCTGGATTATTAATGTAAAGGTTCATTTTTTTTAAAAATGGATTTCGAACTATGGGGCTAATGGTGTGTTTCCAATTAGAACATGATTGTTTATAAAGATTTTTTCTATTCTTTATTTCATTTAGGTATAGTAAATGGTGATCATAGTAACCTGAAAATATTTCGTCACTTCCGATTCCAGTTATAGATACTTTAAAGCCATCTTTTTTAATTTTTTTATATAAAATATAATTTAAAAGTGAGTTTACCGTTGTAACAGGACTATCATGATAACTTATTTGCTTTCTTAAAATATCTATAAAATTGATCTTTTTAACATCAATTGATAAATTTGTATGTTCAGCACCTAATTGTTTACTGGCAAAATTGATCATTTTACTTTCATCATATTTTGGATTAGTGCCGATTACACTGAACGTTTTTAAGTTATAGTTAAAATATTTTTTTGCAATAAAAGCTAAAGAATTACTATCTATTCCACCGCTCAGATGAAAAGCTATTGGAAAATCTGACCTTAATCTTAGTTGTATTGATGTAAAAAGTTTTTCCTTTAAATTTTGAAAATAAGTTTTTTCATCAACATCTACTATTTTGGATTTAATTTTCCAATACTTAAACTCTTCTATATTATTATTTGTTATTTTTAGATAACTTCCAGAGGGAACATAATAAATGTTTTTGTAGTATGATTTATTATTTTTATGAATATATTTATATCCAAATTTTAAAAAATTCTCTAATTTTTTGAAATCAACATCTAGTTTTCTATCAAATAAACATCTGATAAATTTAATTTCAGATCCAAAATATATTTCATCAGATTCTTTAAAAAAAAATAAAGGTTTCTCACCAAATCTATCTCTACAAAGATAAGAGTTGTTTTTAGAACTATCGTGAAAAAAAAAACTCCACATCCCTTCTAATCTTTCTACACAATTAATTCCCCATTTATCAAGAGCTTTTATTAAAACTTCAGTGTCAGAGTTTGTATTAAAATTATAACCAAATTTTTTAAGTTCAGATCTAATTTCCAAATAATTATATATTTCACCGTTAAAAATTAATGTTTTATCTTTATAAGTATATGGTTGATTAGAACTTTTTTCTGGTGCAATAATTGCCAACCTTGTAAAAAAAAAGTGTATAAAATTTTTTTTATTTTTAATTAATTTGTAACCACTACTGTCAGGACCTCTATTTTGCATCAACTTAAAAAGTTCATTTTTTTTAGTTGAAGAAATTCTTTTATTGCCAATATATCCAGCTATTCCACACATAATTTTATCTATCTGTTCTCTCTTTAATTATTTGGATACATCCCTTTTTACATCCCACAAATTTTTTTTTTGATTTTAACAAAATTTTACCAGGTTCTATAAATGTTTTCATTTTTGAAATTTTACAACTAAGTAATCTAATTTTTTTTCTTTTAAAGATATAAAAAGCCCCATGATAAGGGTTTGTGATAGCTCTTACTAGATTAAAAACCTGATAATCTGTCATTTTACTCCATTTTATTTTTCCATCTTTATCAGATCTTTGTTTTAAATATCTTTCAAATTTTGTTTTTTGTTTTTTTGGTTTAACTTTTTTTATTATTCTTTGAATAGTATTTTCAACCATGTAAGGATAAATTTTATTAACTTTATTGTGTAAATGTTTGATATTTTCTTTTGTATTTAATAAAATTTTTTTTGTAATATAGATAGGCCCTGCATCTATTTTTTTTGTCATTTTAGTAATACTAATATAAATATCCTTATTACCTTCAATTATTTGCCAATTAAGGGGAGATCCTCCTCGGTAATGAGGTAGTCTACCGGCATGTAAATTTATAGTCTCATATTTAGCAGCTTTAATTAGTTCTGGAGGAAATATTAAGGGCCATCCAGCTACTATTAAAAGATCATATTTATTTTTTTTTATTTTTGAAATTATTTTGAAATTTAACTTTTTAACAATTAAGTATTTTTTTTTTATTTTTTTTAATATGTTTGAATTGAGATTTTTTTTAGATAAATAAACATCAATTGTATAATTTTTTTTTTTAATTAAGTGGTTAAGAACATTAAGTCCACGATAGCTATTAAAAAAAATTGCAATCTTCATTTATTTTAATTAATTGTCCTAAGCTTCCTTGCTTGTAATTTTATTGTTCATTTATTAATTATATGAAAAGAATTTCAAATTTAACAAAAAATAGTATAGAATTTTAATCTTAAAACTTAAAGATATTAAATATAGTAATTGTTATGACAAATAATCATAAGCTAGATTATAAATTTATAAATATAAATTCAAAAAAAATTACTGATAGTAAGTGTAGATATCTTGTAGGTCAAAAAATTCGTAGGGTTTAAGGTGCTTGCTATAGTTCAGGCCAGATGTAGCTCAAAGAGGTTTCCAAATAAAATTTTAAAAATTGTCCATGGCAAACCTTTAATTCACCATGTAATTTTAAAATTATTAAAATCCAAAAAAATTTCAAAAATTATTGTAGCAACTTCCAATCACAAATCGGATGAAAAATTAGTAAAATATCTAAAAAAAATAAAAGTTCAATTTTTTAGAGGCAGTTTACAAAATGTGGCAAAGAGAATTTTAGATTTAGCGTTATTAAAAAAAAAAAAATTCTTTATACGTATAAGTGGTGATAGCCCTCTAATAGACTATAAACTAGTTGATCAAGCTATATCAATATTTAATAAAAATAAGAAATATGATTTAGTTACTAATATTTTTCCAAGATCATTTCCAAAAGGTCAATCTGTTGAAATTATAAGAACCAATATACTAAAAAAAAATATACATAAAATGGGTAAACTAGAAAAAGAACATGTGACTAAATATTTTTACAGATATTCAAAAAATTTTTATATCAAAAATTTTAGAAATAAATTAAAAACTCGACTCATTAAACTTGCAGTAGACAATAAAAAAGACCTTGTTAAAATTTTGAAAAAAATAGATAAAAAAAAATTTAAAAATTATTCAATTTATGATTAATGCAGCAATTATAGGATCAGGTATAGGTTTAAAACATTTTGAAGCAATCAATGGATACAGGAACTCTAAGATTAAAATTATTTGTGAAAAAAATTCTAAAAAAGTTAAAGAATTAAAATTAAAATATAAAAATATAAAAGTAGTATCAAATGAAAAAGAAATTTTCAGAAGTAAAGAAATTAATCTTGTTTCAATAGCAAGTTATGATGATGATCACTTTCATCAAATAAAAAAATGCATAGAGAATAATAAACATATTATTGTTGAAAAACCTATGTGTTTAAATCTTAAGCAATTAAATAAAATTAAAATATTATTAAAAAAAAAACCTAAAATAAAAATAATCTCTAATCTTGTTTTGAGAGCAAATTCTTTATTTTTAAATTTTAAAAAAAAAACTAATATTGATGATATTTTTTATATAGAAGCTGATTATATTTGGGGCAGAAGACAAAAATTATTTCAATGGAGATCTAAAATTAAAGAATACTCTGTTACACTTGGTGCTGGAATTCATATGATTGATCTAATAATGTGGCTATTAAATAAGAAACCAATATATGTAACTTCTTACAGCAACGATATAGTAACAAAAAAAACAAATTTTAAAAAAAAGAGTTTTCTAGTTTATATTTTTGAATTTCCAAAAAATATAATAGTTAAGATCACAGCTAATGCAGCTGGAATTTACCACCATTTTCATGAAGTTAAAATTTTTGAAAAGAAAAAAACTTTAGTTAATAATTTTTTAGGTTCTTTTATGTTCAGCAAAAAGGGTGTAAAAACTCACTTTAAAAAATTAGATTATGAATATCCTGATAAAAAAAATAGAAAAAAGATAATTCAAAATTTTATTGATATTTTGATTGATAAAAAAATTAATTCAATTATTTCATTCAAAGATCAATACAATTTGATGAAAGTTTGTTTTGCTGCAGACAGATCAATAATTTTAAAGAAGAAAATTAAGATTGAATATTAATGAAAGAAATTAAATTTAGTAAAATAAATATTTTACAGAAGGATATAAACCTTGTTGGAAAAATAATCAAAAGTGGATGGTTAACACACGGCAAATATACAAAAAAGTTTGAAGATGAATTTAAAAAATATACAAAATCAAAGTATGCAGTCTCTGTATCTAGTTGTACGGCAGGTTTGCACTTATCATGTTTAGCTTCAGGCTTTAAAAAAGGAGATGAGGTTATAGTACCGGCTCAGACACATACAGCTACTGCCCATGCAATTGAATATACTGGTGCAAAAGCTGTTTTTGCAGACATAAATAAAATTACTGGCAACATATTACTTAAAGATATTAAAAAAAATTTAACAAAAAAAACAAAAGGAGTGATTATAGTTCATATGGCTGGCTACCCATGTGATATTGAGGAAATCATAAAATTTTGTAAAAAAAAAAACTTAGTTTTGCTTGAAGATTGTGCGCATGCTGTCGGAACAAAATATAAAAAAAAGCATGTTGGAAATTATGGACTAACTGGAAGTTTTTCGTTTTATCCAACAAAACAGATTACTACTGGTGAAGGAGGCATGGTAATAACTAATGATAAAAAAATTTTTGATAAAATAAAAAAATTAAAAGCTTTTGGAATCGATAAAGATATTAAAGATCGAAAAAAACAAGGTGATTATGACGTAAAATTTTTAGGTTACAATTATAGAATGACCGATTTTCAAGCTGCATTAGGAATAAACCAAATTTTAAATTATAAAAAAAATTTAAAGACTAGACATGTATTAGCAAAAAGATATTTATCAAATTTATCAAAAATAAAAAACATAGAATGCATGCCTTATTCAAAGGAATGCTCATATTTTATATTTCAAGTTTTCTGTAAAAATAGAGATAGAATTTTAAAAGAATTAAAAAACCTTAATATTGGTGTTAGCGTTCATTATTCAAATGCCTTACCAAGAATGTCTTATTATAAAAATAAATATAATTTAAATAACATCAAATATAAAAATTCACTTGAATATGGCTCTGAGAATATATCTTTACCAGTATACCCCAAGTTAAAGATAAGAGAGGTTGATAAAATTTGCAAAACTATTAGTAAGCTAGTTTAATTATATGAAAAAAAAAATATTATTAGTTGGTGGATGTGGTTTTATTGGACACAACTTAGCACTAAAACTTACAAAAAAAGGTAATCAAGTTTTTATAACTGATAGTTTGTCAGTGAATAATATACTTTCATTTACAGATAGTGATATAAAAAATAAAAATTTATATAGGTCAATTTTAAATAGCAGATTAGAACTTTTAAATAAAAATGAAATTAATTTAACAGTTCAAGATGCAAGAGACTATCATGCTATTTGTAAACTTTATGAAGAAATAAATCCAGATGTTATTATTCATTTAGCTGCAGTGTCTCATGCCAATAAATCAAATAAAGATCCACATAGTACATTTGATCATAGTTTTAGAACTTTAGAAAACACACTTGATTTTGCCAGAATAAAAAAAAGACATGTAATTTATTTATCTTCAAGCATGGTATACGGAAATTTTCAATCAAAGGAGGTTACGGAAGATATGCCTTGTGTTCCAATTGGTATTTACGGAACTTTGAAATATTCTGGAGAACTTTTGGTTAAAGCATATAAACAAGTTTTTGATTTACCATACACAATAATACGACCTTCAGCTCTTTATGGTGAAAGATGTGTAAGCAGAAGAGTTGGTCAAATATTTATTGAAAATGCAATACAAGGACTTGATATTAATATTAATGGTAGTGGTGAAGATAGATTAGATTTTACTTATATTGAAGATTTAGTGGAGGGCATAAGTCTTTGCTGTGAAAAAGAAAGTGCCAAGAATGAAACATTTAATTTAACATTTGGAAGCTCCAGAAAAATCAATGAATTACTCGAAATTTTAAAAAATGAATTTAAAGACGTTAAAGTTTTATATAAAGAAAAAGAAAAATTTATGCCTGAAAGAGGAACTTTGGATGTTAGTAAGGCAAAAAAACTACTTGGATATAATCCATTAAATCCAATTGATAAAGGTTATGTAAAGTATATTTCCTGGTACAAAACTTTTTGGAATTCTATAAAATAAAATCAATTGATTTTATGAAATTAAAAAAAAAAACATTTATAATTGCTGAAGTAGGTAATAATCATGAGGGCAGTTTTGTTGTTGCTAAAAAATTAGTTGTTTTAGCTGCAAAAGCTGGAGCAGATGCTGTAAAATTCCAAACGTTTAAAACTCAAAACTTTATAAGAAAAGAGGATAAAAAAAGGTTTAATCAATTAAAAAAATTTGAATTATCTTATGATCAATTTGCGTCTTTAAAAAAATTAGCAAATAAATATAAAATAAAATTTATATCAACCCCATTAGATTTAGAAAGTGCTAATTTTTTATTAAATAATGCAGATGCAATCAAGATTGCTTCTGGGGACAATAATTTCTTTCCATTAATTGAAAAAGTTTTAATTTCAAAAAAACCTTTAATTATTTCGACAGGAATGACTAATATAAAAGACTTAAAGTATTTAATTAAAACAATCAAAAATATTGTTGGACAAAGAAAAATGAAAAATAAAATTTCTTTACTTCATTGTGTTACAAGTTATCCAGTTGAGGATAAGTATGCAAATTTAAGATCTATTAGATACCTAATTAAAAATTTTGATATAAATATTGGTTATTCTGACCATACAATTGGAAATGAAGCATGTTTAGCATCTGTGGCGTTAGGCGCTAAAATAATTGAGAAACACTTTACTTTAGATAAAAACTTTTCAAAATTTAGAGATCACGCTTTATCAGCAGATTTTTCTGATTTAAAAAATATGGTTAAAAGTATTAGAAAAATTGAAAAACAATTGGGTGAATATAATAAAAAAATTGCAAGGCCTGAGAAAAAAATAATAAAAGTAATAAGAAGAGGAGTTTATGCAAAGTCAGTAATTAAAAAAGGAGAAAAAACAAGTATGCTAAATACTACTTTTTTAAGACCATCTAATAGTAAAGATTACCTTCACATAAAAAAAATTATTGGAAAAAAAACTAAGAATAGAAAAGAAAAAAATCAAATTATCGGTTAACAAACAAAAATTTATATTAAGAAAATCAGATGAATCTTTACCTTCCTATTGAAATTTTAAACAGAGAGTTTCAATCTAAACTATTAATTGCCATGGAAAGTGCTTCAAAAGGAATGAAAGTGTATATTGGTAGGGTATTACCATATCTTAAAAAAGATCATTTTGCTCCAGGTATAGTGATGCAAAAATCTATAACACCTTCGTTAAATAGACTAAATGAATTAAAGCAATATAAAAAAAAAAAATTTTATTGTTACAAGCCTTGATGAGGAGGTAGGCTTGTTTAATCTTGATAATAATCTTGATTATTTAAAATTACGTTATTCAAATCAAAGTTTAGAACTAGCAGATAGAGTTTTTACGTGGGGAAAATTTGATTATAATAATTTATGTAAAAAGTTTAAAAACTATAAAAAAAAATTTATTTTATCAGGTAATCCTAGATTAGATTTCTGGACTAAAAATTTCGATTTTTTTTTTGAAAAGAAGAAACTAAAATATAAAGATTATATACTTTTTAGTTTAAATTTTTCATTCTTAGTTTCTAAGAAAGAATTTAATAAATATCTAATTTTCTTAAAAGACTCCGATTATGTTAATAGAGGGTTTGGTATAAAAGAAGCTATTAAACAGAGAAAAGATAGTTATAAAATGTTTAAAAAATTTTCAGAACTTATAACAACTCTTTCAAGGCAAACTAATTTAAAAATTATAGTAAGACCTCACCCCACAGATAAGTTAAAAAACTACAATTTTTTAAAAAAATATAAAAATGTAAAAGTTGTTAAAGAGGGTAGCATATCTGAATGGATTTATTTTTCACGTGTTGTCGTACACTCAGGTTGTACGGGAGGATTGGAAGCGTCAGTCAGAGGGAAACCTACGATTTCATATTTACCTTTTAAATCAACTCATGGGCATCAATTTACAGACTCACTTTCAATAAAAACTAAAAATTTGAGGGAGTGTTTAGATATGATTAAAAGAATGGCTAAAGATAATATAATAATTAAAAAACCAAATTTAAAAATTATTAAATCTAGAGCATATAATTTATTTTCGGACAAACCAGGATATAAAATTATCGCAGATGAATTTGTTAAATTGATGAAAGTTAAAAAAATAAAAAATCATAATAATGATTTATTTTTAAAATTTAAATTTAGAATTAGAGATATAAGGTCAAAAATTTTAAAGTTAAAGTATGGAAATATCAAATTTTCATTTTTTGATAAAAATGAAACATTAAACACATTCGATATTTTAAAAGAATTAAGTCCACAATTTAGTAACCTAGAGCTTGATTTTATTAAAAAGGACATAATACAAATTAAAAAAATTGATTAAAAATTCACTATGTATAATACTAATTATTCTTTTTAATGCCTACAAAATCTTATAATTTACTTCCAAAAAAAATAAATATTAAAAAAAGTAATATAGGTATTGTGGGTTTAGGTTATGTTGGTCTCCCTTTAGTCAAAAGATTTATAAAAGCAGGTAATAAAAAAATTTTTGGAGTAGATAGTGATAAAAAAAAAGTTGACTCTCTGCGAAAAGGCAAGTCTCCAATAGATTCAATTACAATTAATTATTTTGAGAGAAATATTAACAATATAAGCACAAATTATTCAATTTTAAAAAACGTAGATATTATAATAATATGTTTACCAACACCTTTAAAATATAAGAATAAGCCAGACTTAAAGTGCTTGGATGATTGTTATAAAAATTTATCAAAGATCAATTTACAAGATAAAATAATCATTTTAGAGAGCACTGTTTATCCTGGTGTCACAAGAAAATTTGCCAACAAAGTAATTCTTAATAATAAAAAACTCAAAATTGGAAAAAATATATTTTTTGGTTACTCTCCAGAAAGAGAGAATCCAGGTGACAAAAATTTTTCTTATCAAAAAACCCCAAAAGTTATTTCAGGTTACACAAAAAATTGTTTAAGATTAATGAAAAATATTTACAATTTAGTAGCAAAAAAAACTTATCCCTGTAACACCCTTGAGGAAGCTGAAACAAGTAAATTGTTAGAAAATTTGTATAGATCTATAAATATTGGTTTGGTAAATGAAATGAAATTAATTTGCAATAAACTTGAAATTAATGTTCATAGTGTCATTGAATCTGCAGCAACAAAGAATTTTGGATTTCAAAAATTTACTCCTGGTCCTGGTTTGGGCGGGCATTGTATTCCAATTGACCCATATTATTTGTCATG
>MDTC01159368.1_pt1 | contig 13036 bp, 7 predicted proteins | sample 811181 | NCBI WGS metagenome assembly MDTC01 (sample SAMN05326644, study PRJNA326480) | marine metagenome | isolation source: seawater | place: Pacific Ocean: North | collected 2011 | reverse complement strand
TAAGCGCAAGCCTACCAGCTGCTGAGGGCGGCGAAGGCGGCGCTGGCGGCGAAGGCGGCGCTGGCGGCGAAGGTGGCTTCGGCGGCGACGATGAAGGCGCTGGCGGCGAAGGCGGAGCTGGCGGCGAAGACGGCGAATAAGCCGGAGCCGACATATCGGGCAACGGCTCACTTAGAGTCGTCGCCCAAGCCAGTGTTTAGAGCACTGGATGAAGACGGGCCTGCAAGCCCGTCTTTTTTTTGTCTTGGGGCTAAACTGCATCGACTTTAAATCCCTTTCTGACCGCTCATATTCATGGGCTTATTTAAGCCACCTCCGCTGTCCACGTGTGATGTCATACGCACATCAGTCTCAGACGAACCGCCTCAGCTCGTCAATTAGACCGATCAGGTCGTTCGGTCTTCCGTCATGGGGTGCTTTTGAGTTGATGCCGTGTCATGCTGTGAGTACCTCACGCTTAATGCCAATCAAACGGAGAGTATTCATGCGCCGATTTCTGTTCTTGGTTTTCGTCCTTGCGGGCTGCAGTCAAACCCAGTCTGAATACAAAGGGACACTGTTGGTCATCGATGGGGGGTACGCTTCGCTTGATGGCAACATGTTCAGTGTCGACGCGGGGGGGCTTACTGATGCCGCGATACGTATAGACGATCTTGGTCCTCGCACCGACTCAGGGGAGGCTGATTCGGGGGTCCAGTGTCAAACAGCGATGGGCGCGCTACCAGACCTCTACGAGACTCTGGCGCACCATGACGATGACCCAATTTCCCATGTGCAAGCGCAAGATTGGGCCATAGGCGACACCCTTGTCGCCGAAGCCCGCTTGAATGAGTCGGTTGTATTTGAATTAGACAGGCCAGCTCGGATCTTAGGCTATGCTGTCCAGTTCGGTCGTCTGCCGGACGACGCATCAGCCAGTCTAAAAGTCTCTCTTCACCGCGATTTCGGATACAATGGTTTTGATTTTTGGCCCGACCCGGTTGCGTCCGGATCCCAGTGTCGTGCTGATGTACAGCCGGGGGAGTGGGTTGACTATATTTTGGAGACGCCGGTCAGTGTCGGCCATCCGGGGCTTGTCCATATCGTTCATCAGCGTTCAGGTGACGGCGCGGCCTTACTTTTTGACGGTTCACCCCCAACTCCGGATTGTGTAGACGATTGCTGTAATGCCTTTGGCGCCTGTCACTCTGCATGGAATTTTCCAGAGCTTAATAACTTTCGTATCGGTGAACAGTTGAATTATGCCTACAACGGGCTGAGTCTGACTTTTCGATATGATTATTTAGTTCGCCTATACGTCGAGTACACCGATGATATTGATTTAGACCAACAGTATTTTCGACGCATTGATGACGTTGACACAAGCAATCGCATGGCATGGGGTGACTACGATAATGATGGCGATGACGACCTTCTCGTCAACGGCCCCAGACTCTTACAAAATAACTCAGGGGACTTTGTCGACGTGACAGAGAGTGCGGGCTTAGCCGGAGATACATTTTTCGGCAGCGGCATTTTTGGTGATTACGACAACGACGGCTGTCTCGATATTTTTCTCTTCGATGAGAATTATCAACGCTCGGATCACCTATTACGCAGTGATTGTAATGGAGGATTCGTGGATGTAACCGAGGCGGCTGGTTTCAATGACATTGTGGCTGCGGACATGAGTTGTGATGGCGGCGATCGAGCACCGACCCCTGCTGCGACATGGATTGACTTTGATGGTGATGGCTTTCTTGACCTTTATTTGGCTAACTTCATCTGTTGGTCCAGCGGACACACTTATCTCGATCAGGTCTGGCGGTCGCGCGGTGACGGAACCTTTGAAGAATGGACAGGTCAGTTCGGGTTTCCAACGGTTGATGATCGACGAGAGGCCCTCGCAAGTCGAGGTGCACTCGGCGCCGATTTCGATGGCGACGGAGATGTGGACTTATTAGCAAATACCTACCGACTACATCGCAATTTATACTATCGAAATGACGGGTCTACCTTCACGGAGGTTGGAGAGGAAAATGGCCTGTCCGGCCAACCGACCCGTTGGCAGGGCTGGATCTATTATGGCCATAGCATCGGTACAGCTGTCGGCGATCTAGATGGTGATGCCGATTTAGACCTTGTCATCGCCAATCTCGCTCACCCGCGATTTTATGATTTTTCAGACAAGACTCAGGTGTTGTTAAACGATGGAGACGGCACGTTTCGGGATATTCAGGGGGACTGGAGTACACCCGACGGACAAGCAGGGATTCGTTTCCAAGAGACTCATTCAATCCCAACCTTGGGTGACTTTGATAATGACGGCGTCTTGGACCTCGTCATCAGCGCGATTTATGATGGGCGACCGACGGATTTTTACTGGGGCCAGGGAGACGGCACTTTCGAACTGGATGCGTGGCGTTCAGGAGTTAATGTTCGCAATGGCTGGGGTCAAGCGGCCTCTGATATCGACGGTGATGGGCGTCTCGATTTAGCGACCAGCGGTGGGATTTACCAAAATCAAAAGGCCACTCAAGGGCATTGGTTGCAGGTGCGCGTTGTGGGTAACCAAGGGGCCAATCGGGCTGGCATTGGTTCAACCGTGCGTGTCGATGCAGGTGACGAGACTTACCTCAGGGTGATTTCGGGTGGCAATGGCCAGGGATGTCAAGACAGCCTGAGTCCGCATATTGGTCTTGGGTCTAAAGACATGATCGAGCGCATATCAGTGCGCTTTCCGGGCAGCGATGCAGCGGTGGTCTACGAGGGGCCTTTTGCCGTAGACCAACGCGTTTGGTTATACCAGGACGGGCGGACCCAATTCGGGTGGCAGGCCGATTGGTAATGGGATTTGCTTAGGGTAAAAAAAACGCCCTCAAAAAAACGAGTTTTTTGAGGGCGCTTAACTACTTTACTGAGGGTTGATTACTGTCGAGTAATCGTCATGGTGTATGCCCCACGCCATTGAGGATCAGCGCCGTACACGTCAGCGAACAAGTAAATTGTCTGGCCAGCCGTCGCTTGGAACTCAATTCGACTCAACAAGTCTCGCTCCATCATTTGCATGCCGTCTGGGTCACCCATGGACCGGTCATCATTGCAGGCTAAGTCTGGCTCAGAATCGATATTACACAGGGTCCGCGCAAAGAGAACTGTATCGGGTTTGATTTCATCATCTGGATTATCATCAACCGCATCGAGTGACACGATATAGGTGCCATTGGCCGGAGCCGAGAAGCTATAGACTTCTGTGGCTGCTCCGGATGATGCGCAACCAGCGTTTCTGTAGCCACCCATGGAATTTGTAAAATCTCCATTGACGGTCGTTGCACCCATGGCATTGAGATTGATTGGCTCCACAGCCCAATCGGCCGGGCAGAGAGCGGCTTGTTCAGGTGACGTGCAAACGTCTTCATAGCAGACATTCGGTTGTGAACATACGGTGGTAATGTCGTTACAGGCGGCACCAAGAGCGGTCTGCTGAACTTGACCCTCGACCGCATTAATTTCCATGCTGCTCGATGATAATTCATCAATGGCAGCCACGACGATAGCTGAGAATGCCGGGATGCCCTCTTCCGCATTGAAACGGACTTTGGCTGTACCGACGAAATTACCATTGGCATCGTGGTCAACATTTGCAAACTCAAAAGTTTGCGGATCACCGAATAGAGACATTCCGTCAGCCCCAAGGATGCTGATGCTAAAACCGACAGCGTCGCTCGATGGGTCATTGCCTTCGAGCACCATACCTATCGTAGGTTGCTCCCCGCCGTTGTCGACAACGTACACAGCGCTGTTCAGAACAGGCGGGGTTGCTTGCTGAGCCGATAGGGTAAACGGACGTGCCATCGGCTCTGCTTCGTCGTAGGTGTCTACGTAAACATAGACGGCCTGGTTTGCGGCCAAGTCCAAGGTGATTGTACTCTGCAAGCCGCCCGAGTCATCGTTGCAAGCCAGTTCGCTGTCTGCATCATCGCAGGTCGCTCGTGCGTACAGAACCGTGTCGTAGTCACTTCCCTTGGTGCTTATAATCCATTGGCCCGCGCTCGGTGCCGTGAAACTGACAACCGAATCAGGGCTTGTCTTGTCAGGGGTACTGCAGGAGCCACCAAAGTTGTCTTGTACACCGCGCTGACCAGTCAGCTCGAAGCTATTTGCTGTGGCCCCAGGGAAGTTGTTGAGGGCTTGAATATCCAGTCCATTGCAGTCCATGAGCGTGTCAACAGCACCACCCATGCCACCGGCACCGCCAGCACCGCCGCCTGTGCCACCAGTACCGCCACCAGTGCCACCAGCACCGCCGCCTGTGCCACCAGTACCGCCACCAGTGCCACCAGCACCGCCACCAGTACCACCAGCACCGCCGCCCGTGCCACCAGCACCGCCGCCTGTTCCGGCTGTACCGCCACCGGTTCCACCAGCACCGCCACCCGTTCCACCAGCAGCGCCACCACCGCCTGCGCACTGTGCATTGCATTGGCCATAGGCTTGCTGTCCGGCTTCCAGACATTGCTGGTCGCTCGCTTGGCCGGACGACAGACAGTTTTGGTATGTCTGGTTACCTTGGGATTGGCAATACTCGTCGCTGCACTCCGCTGGTTGGCTTGATGAACTCTCTCCACCACAGGCAAAGGCGAACATGATGGCCCCGCTTGCAAGCCAAACTTTAGCTATTTTCCTGATGTACTTCATGATGTTTCCTTCCCGATAACCGAACCGGTTATGCATTGGATTTGCGTTTGTCTGATTTGCTCTGCCTGGATGATTGAACACGGTCTGTGTCATTCAGCCCCCGGTTGCTCCCTTACAACAAGCAGACGGATCACTATGATCCAACCGCCTTAAAGTAAAGCAAACTGCATACCAGTTAGTATTCAATAAACGATCTCAGAAGTGAATAGCCTTTGTTTAAGTTTCAAGTGTTTAATTTTATTGTTTTTTTTATTGGCTGTCTCGTGTGTCCGGGTGACTGGTTGATGACGTAAGCGATTTCATACTGGTGACTCTCGTACCGATACGCGGTGATAAAGCCATCGTAAATAAACGGTTTGACCCCAGCTGTGTGACACTTTAGGCGAGCACTAATGGCGTCTATGGCAGCGTGATCGCAGCAAGATCTAGACCGCCTGCGAACAGGTAGGACACCGCAGGCGAGTATCCATGGACGAGAACGCTGCACTTATCTGGACAGGTCAGTTCGTGTTGTCCTGGCCCAACTCTAATTCGACCTGCAGTCCAATTGCCCGTCACCGCAGTCAAACGCTCAGAGACACGTTCACCATCGAGCCGTACATCGCGGTCACCCCAGGCAGCAATCGATATATACTGGTCTGCATACTCGTCGGGAACAAGGAATGTATATCGTTCCCTAAATTGCTCGTAGGGGGCGGCAAAGGCCAATGCAGGATCACCTGATCGGCTGTCGGTCGACAGCAGAATATGGCCGACTAGAATCGGTTTGCTTGAATCGATGGCCGTATCTCTATCGATGAAGATATCACAGAATTGGCCCCGGTTTAAGCTCGGGCAGAGACCCATGATTGCTGGCTCGAAGCTGATTGCTGTGTCGTCTTTCTGCGCCAAAATTCGGACCAGATCGGGCGCGGGCCTGCCACTACGAAGCGTGTCGGGTCGAGGGGCCGTTCGCGCAATAATGAAGCGTGAACCCCACGTGGATGCAGGGAACAGTTGTTCCTCCAGATGGTCTGCACAGCAGAGGCCTCTGCGCGGCTCAAGATCTGTAACGATGACTGCCTCATGACCCACGTAAACAGCGAAGGGCGTCTGGCCATCCACCGATTCTATGCGGGTGCCCGTCAGGTCAGCATCAGCTGCCGCTTCAAGATTGAGAACATCGCCCTGTCTCAATGTGAATTCAGTTGGGGAACCGGCTGTGATGGCCGCAATTTCAATGCCCCCCCTGACATCACCCGTTGGCGTAACGCGAATTCTGGTCTCATTCGGGGCCGTCCCGACAATAGAAATGTAGCCGCTGTAGTCATTCGTTGCGGGACGACGCGTCAATGTTGGCAAGGTCAGAGCGTAATAGATCGTGTCCAGTGCATGACTGGGGATGAGCAAAGACCCGTCGTTTGAAAAAACGCCAACGTTGTCCAGTGGGTTAAATTGATATGCAACGATGGGCGCGTCTGACACCAATTGATAGGCCCGCCGAGATAGGCTTGTCTGATCAACAGACATGTCTGTCAGTCCGAGTCGATCCGGATAGATTTTTTCCACTGCGTTCGGTTGTACGCTCAGATTTGCCGAGTTGCCTGCGCCATCGGTCAAAACCAAATTCGCTGCCAACGAATCAGATGGATTCGAGACGACGATGGAATACGGGGAACGCTGGGCATTTAAAATACAGGCTGATCGGTCACGGCATTGGTAACCGGGCGGGCAAACATTCCCGACGTCGCACAAACCGGCCAGGCCGCTCGGGCCATCGCACACCCGTATTTGCTCAGTGTAATTGTATTGTGGGTTACTGCATCGGCGCCCATTGGGTTTGTCCGCGAGAATCTCGATGGCATTATCCAGGTCGACGGGCCAATATTCGCATCCAATATACGATCGCGTCCGTCGGGCATCCGCACAGAGATCGACAGCACAAGAGCCCCGTTCACTTGTTCGCGTCCAAAGGCCTAATTCGTTGCAGACTTCTTCGAGCCCCTCGATGCAGCGGAGCTCGCCTAAAGCACAGCTGCTGATACTGGCGTCTGGGTTACCGGTCAGGTCAACGACAACTGGCTCTGTGTTAGCGCATCCGAGTAAAATCGAAACAGCCAACCATTTCGCTGGTCTAAAGCTTAGCACTGCAGTCCCTTCGACATCACCTTGCGTTTCAAAATACCACTTGCAGCAAGTCCGAAGGAATTAGAATTGTCTATTGCAGAAATACCGAGAGATTGCGCGATTCTGATGAGATGAAATCCCCTGCTACCACCACGCCAAACAATCTGATATGGATGACCCAGACCTTGCCAGGGATCAAGATACGCGGCGCGCCGTGTGAGGAGCATGACCATGAGCCAGACACCCAAAAAACCGGTCGTCTTATCCGGGATTCAGCCATCGGGCCAGTTGGCGCTCGGTAATTACGTGGGTGCTCTTAAACAGTGGGTCCATATGCAGGACCAGTATGACTGCATCTTTTTGGTCGTTGATCTCCATGCCCTGACAGTCCAGCAGGTCCCAGCAGACCTTCGCAAGAATTGTATGTCTTTTGTGGCGCAGTACATCGCCTGTGGAATCGATCCAAACAAAAGTACCATCGTTATCCAATCGCACATTCCTCAGCATGCTGAACTCAATTGGGTTTTGAATACGATGACATCCATGGGCGAACTGAGCCGAATGACGCAATTCAAAGATAAGTCAAAACGGCACAATACAAACATTAATGCGGGCTTATTCACCTATCCGGTTTTAATGGCCGCAGACATCTTGCTCTATCAAGCTTCAGCGGTTCCGGTCGGTGCTGACCAAAAGCAACATTTGGAGCTTGCGCGCGACTTAGCCCAGCGTTTCAACCACCGCTATTCCGATACATTTGTCGTGCCCGACCCGTATATTCCGAAGGTGGGGGCTCGGATCATGAGCCTTCAGGACCCCACCAAGAAGATGTCTAAATCCGATGAGAATGAGAATAATTTCATTGCGTTGCTGGATCCACCGTCGGTCATCGAAAAGAAGATCAAACGAAGTGTTACAGATTCCGGCGCCGAAATCCGTTTCGATGAGGCTGAAAAGCCAGGGGTCTCCAACCTGCTGAGTATTCATGCTGCCATGTCGGGTCAAAGCATCCCTGAGTTAGAGGCACGCTTCGAAGGCAAAATGTATGGTCATCTCAAGATGGAATGTGCCGAGGTTGTCATAGAGGGCTTGCGTCCCGTACAAGATCGCTACCATGAATTGATGAGTGATAAAGCGGAATTGGATAATATCTTGGCCAGCGGGGCTGAAAATGCGTACCGCCGGGCTCGTTCGACCATGGGCAAGGTGTATCGAAAAGTCGGTTTGGTCCCGCCGAAACGAGGCTAAACACTCGGCGGTTAAGTTCATTTCATTTTCATGGGCACAGGTCTCCACATCTCAATCAAATTGCGGATGCTGCAGGTCGTGTCGGTCTCAGCATAAGCCAGACGCACCCAGTACAATTAGAAGCCTGGAGACTCAACACGCGGCGATCCACTTGCGACTGCCTCATGGAGTGTCTGCACAGCGCGTGTCTGAACAGGCTCATTTTTGACCCCGATATAAACTCAGGCGACTCCATCGACGAACCTTGCCTTAAGAGTCAGTCATCACAGGGAGGCCCGGGGTAAAGGCTCATCCAATCTCTGCTTTTGACGCGGACGTACTGAAACGCAGTTTGGGGTTGGAAAATCCATCATGATCCGTTTATAGAGGCTCCGAGTACGCGCTTTGGGGAAAGCGCGTCATGCCACTCTCGGCATACAAACATGATTGGGGGCAATTCATGAGTAGCGATAAAGCAAACGAATATCTGGATGATTATAACAAACGATTAGAGGCAGCTGAAGCCATGTTGCCATTGATCGGCACCTTGTGGAGAGACTATAGCGTACCGACCTATTTGTACGGTGTACCTCTTCATTTAAAGAGTCCTGTTGATCTTTTGAAGGCACATCGCAGTGCGCGTCACCTCGCGAGGCAAGAGCTGAGTGCAATCGATACGTATCACGCCTTAAAAACCATCACGAAGTTGGAGCCACAGCCTGCGCGGATCGACATTGGTAAATTAATCGTTCGCTATCAGGAGTCTAAGCAGACGACCTCTCTCGACTCATTCATTGAATCGGAATTGCAGACTCTTCCAAGGGGCCAGCGGCCGATGCGGGATACCCCGCAAGATGTCGTCCTCTACGGGTTCGGTCGAATTGGTCGATTGCTGGCGCGGCTGCTCATCGAACGTATGGGTGGTGGCGAACGGTTTCGGCTGCGTGCAATTGTTACCCGGCCGGGCTCTGCTGATGACCTAAGCAAACGGGCGGATCTGTTGAGGCGCGATTCTGTTCATGGGCCTTTCAAAGGAACGATTACTCTAGACCCGGATCAGCGCGGGATGGTGATCAATGGGAATCTCGTTCACCTCATTCATGCCAAAAGCCCTGACTTGGCCGACTACACGCAATTTGGAATCGACAATGCCGTTGTCATTGACAATACGGGCATTTGGCGTGATCGGGATGGCCTTAGCCAACATCTTGCTACGAAAGGTGTCGCCAAGGTCATCTTGACGGCACCCGCGAAGGGAGACATTCCAAATATTGTCTTCGGGGTAAATCAAGAAGCAGCTTCACAAAGCGCAGACATCTTATCTGCAGCGAGCTGTACGACCAACGCAATTGTTCCCGTCCTCAAGGCGGTCCATGAACGCTATGGGATTCAGTCGGGTCACATGCAATCGGTGCACGCCTATACCAATGACCAAAACCTAATCGATAATTTCCACAATAAAGAGCGCCGGGGTCGTGCGGCTGCCATGAATATGGTGATTACTGAGACAGGTGCCGCTAAGGCCGTGGCGAAAGTCTGTCCTGAACTCGATGGTAAGTTGACAGCGAACGCAATCCGAGTCCCAACACCGAATGTATCGATGGCGATCATCTCTGTGGACTTGGATAGTGCAACGACCAAGGATGACATCAATGGTTATTTACGTGGATTGGCCTTGGAAGGGCCACTGCAGTATCAGATCGGATACACCACCTCAGTCGATATTGTCTCGACCGACCTCGTCGGGAATCGCCATGCAAGTATCATTGATTCTCATGCGACGCTTGTGCATCCGAATGGACGTAAATGCACATTGTATGTCTGGTATGACAACGAATTTGGGTACGCATGTCAGGTCACCCGATTACTCGAACATGTCGCTGGTGTCAGGCCGCCTGTCTTTCCTAGATGAATCACAGTCAGGCTCGTTGCCTAGTCCATCGAGGATTTGCATTCAGCCGGTGTCGCTTGGATGCGAGTGAGATAAGTATCGATAGGACCTAGAATTCGGCGGGTAAGCCCGCCTAAGACAAATCCGCGACACTCAGGGCCTGGTTGACTTGCTCGCCTCATTACATTTTCTTGAACCTCTTCGAAGCGCCCTTTTCGCAGCCATTCCCTGGCATAGCGGCCTTGGTGCATCTGGTAGATCCCCCTCATGATATCGTCCGCTGCGCCAAAAGCGTCTGTCGCACACTCGATGAATTGCTGCTGCTCGCTTGACAGGCCCCTTTTTCGAATCGCCGCCCGTGCTTTCGAGCGAAGCTGTTTGGATAGTTTGCGTAAGCGCACACCAATTTTTTCGGCGTATTCTAAGCTCACCAACGTGCGCATTGGAACGGCAATCCGTGCCCGGTTTTTCGCGCATCGGCGAACCCGCTCACGTTCGGCCTTCTTCTCTTCTTTGCGCAGTCGATCGAGTGTTTTTTTCATCACTCGCCGTGTGCGCACGCATTGCTGCATTAGAATAGGGTCTATGTTGGATTTCGGACCCATGAGCTGGGCCAGTGTCCCGAGATTTTTCTCAATGGCAGTGCTGGTTCGCATTTCGCCTGCGGTTTTTGGATTACAGAGTTGGCCTAAAGTGTTCAGATTATTTTGAAAAGTTAGCTCACGCTTGAGTGCCGTTATGCGCTGCTTCAACGTCGCCAACGATTTGTCTCGGGTGTTTTGGTCGAGGTGAAGATTTGGATCGTTTAATTTATTTCGGGATGTCACACAGTTTTGCAGCGCAAGTTTGAGTTCTTTTTTCTCTTTTGGAACGAGACTAGGGCATAATTTAAAGAGGGCTTTAAGTCGTTTTTGTGACACGCTGAAAGCTTTTGCATACCGAGCGAAGTCTACCATCAGTGAGTCGGCCAATGCGCGTCTCTCAGTCTGATTTAAACGCCGGCCTCTACTGGCATAACGTCCCCAGCGGGACAACTGCGCCTGGCTGGATTGACTCAGTCCGCAGACGGTCAGCAAGGTTTTTAGACGTTCGATACTCGGCCCCGTTGAGCGACCCATATCGAATTCGATTCGCTGGACCCAGTCGGGCTTTTTGGCTGCTCGGTGATAGCCTTCGACCCTCACCCCGTCGGAGAAAATCGTAACGGAGTAGCGGCCTACGTCTCCTCGAATGGGACACTGGCCAAGCTGGTATGCTGCGATTGAGCGGATGGGGTCTTCGGCGCCTGACGTCTGGTTTCTGGGAGTGCGGATAGAGTGGTTCGTGCAGGCAAAAAATAGAGCGCCCATGCAGAGTAAAGCAGCCGAACGTAAGACACATGGTTCTTGGCAGATTATGCTTTTGAATACCACCACTGATTCCTCCACTGCTGGATGACATCGATTGGCTAAGCGCCCTGCTTTTGCCTCGATTGAACCCAACCTAAATATGACAATTTCACATTGATTGTCTATTTTGAATCGCTCAATTGTGTAGCGATTGTTTGGACAAGGGATCCATTGGGAGTTGGTCTTACTGTTTTTTCGCAGGCTCGTTACGCCTCTGGCTGCTGGTCGCGCTGGGCTTGGCGCAAGACGTGAGGAGACACCAGGTCTGCCAACTGTCTCCGCTCTGTTGCACTCAGGTACTTATAGCCCCGAACCAAGCGCACCATTGTCTTGTCGTGAGCATCACACCAACACCTGAAAGGCGCGGCTATATTATATTCGTTGGCATTGTAATTGAACGTGACTTCTTCTCCGGCTTTGATATCGGCGACAGCAGCCAGGTCACGCCCCTTCAGAACAGAGTTGGGCTGACAATGATGATTTAGAAAACGCCATAGGTAACGTTCCGGATATTTATCAACGAGTTTTGCATCATCCAAATCGATGTGCGCAGTTTCAGAGATTTGAACAGAATACATCGTTGGTCTGCCCGTGACCTGACCTTCGATAGTCAAAATGCTCTGTCCTTGAGCAATATCTTCCGTTGCGACAATCCGATAGTGGTCCTTATCCACTGCCACCGCGACGACACGGCTCTCGCGATCATGGACAATTGAGTCTGCATTCAACATACGCCTGTTCCTCAAACCACTGTGGTCTTCGTGCGATTTCAGCCTCGTCACCCGGATTTAGATTCGACCTACAACGATGCCGGAGCACACTCGACGTTACATGGACGCCGCTATTCACTTGGCCATGACCTTTTCATCGGTCCGTTTGATGCCGCCGTATACTGCATGCACATGAGTTTGTACATCTTGGAAAACCGGCGCGTTGTATTTTGCAAACTGAACCGCTTGTGAACCCCAAACCTGCCCGCGGTGTGCATCAGGCTCCATCGGTGTATCGCTGCATCATTTCCATAGACTTAAAACCCATGATGACATGATACTCAAATGTGCTCTGGTCGACTCACTTCACTGACCCCGGAGGTATACTTGAAAGCATTTGGATATACGCGACATGGCTCTGTCAGTCGGCTGCAAGAGTTTGACTTACCCGAACCTAAACTGTCGCGAAATACGGTCATCGTTGATGTTCACAGTGTTGGTCTAAATCCACTTGATTATCGGATCAGGCGAGGCGAACTTGGCCCGCTTGCATTCGCTCGATCAGTCAGATTATCGTGTTCTGATTTTTCAGGTGTTGTTGTTGCTGTGGGGCAAGATGTGAAACATGTTTGCGTTGGAGAGGCTGTTTATGGCATGGCCTTCCAACCGCTCAACGGGACATCAGCTGAAAAAATTCGTGTGCATTCAAGTGTCGTTGCGCCCAAGCCCGACAAACTGTCCCATAGTCACGCCGCAGTCGTTCCTCTTGCTGCTTTGACTGCATATCAAGCCTTGGCACATTTGGCGGACCTGCACTCGGGTCAACGGGTTCTCGTCAACGGTGCCTCTGGAGGAGTGGGTACGTTTGCTGTTCAACTTGCCCATGCGATGGGGGCTCACGTTACAGCCGTAACGAGTCATCGCAATACAGATTGGATGGCTTCGATCGGTGCAGAGTCGGTGATTGATTATACTGAGCACGATTGCTGTCAACTCGACCATGAATTCGACGTCTTTTTCGATTGCTACGGTAACCG
>MDTC01123765.1_pt1 | contig 13037 bp, 11 predicted proteins | sample 811181 | NCBI WGS metagenome assembly MDTC01 (sample SAMN05326644, study PRJNA326480) | marine metagenome | isolation source: seawater | place: Pacific Ocean: North | collected 2011 | reverse complement strand
GGCAATCCGTTCGTCCAGATGAAATCATTCACGGCTAACCGGATTCATTCTGTTGGCTATGAATTGTTACGTTCACTCCTCTGTCAAGGGTGAGGTTCAAGTCTCTACAGCCACCCCTGTCGTTCAAGGGAGGGATTGAATGGCCAAAGTTATCGTAGCGGACGAAAATGAGGGTCGCCGTTCACTTCTTGCAAATACCCTTGAGCGCCAAGGTTTCGAAATTACTCGTGCAGCAACGCTTCGGCAAGCAGAGGGAACAGCTCTTGCCATCATGCCGGAAGTTGTCTTAATCGATGGTGAGTGGAAAAACGGTGATGCAATGGACGCCTCTCAACGTTTGATGAGCGACCCTGAATTCGCTTTCAAGTGTCGAATTGTAATTCTTGCACGAAATGTATCTCAGGAATACCGCGTCACTGCAGCACAATCTGGTGTGGCAGAAGTCATCGCCAAACCAGTGGATATGAACGTCTTAATTGAGCAGTTAAACAAACACACTCGTAAGCAATTTGTTCCCCCGCCAGCCGATGTTGCGACTGGCCAAGGCGGTGGTGGAAGTTTCGATGTCTCCATGACGATGGGTGACAGTACATGGGCTCTACCAATGCTGAAAGGTCTCGTAGGTCCTGAAAAAATAAATACGAATTTTATCGATGAGATTTTGTCACAAATGGATGAAGAAGGTTTGGAAGTCAATACCGAACTCGATACTTCCGCAATGTCTTCTATGCTTCGTTTAGCACTCAATAAATTGGTTGAACAAGCCAGTGCAGATGGCGAACTCACTCCACCTGAAGAAGGCGGGAATGAAGGTATGGAAAAATCACCTGCAGGCCCCTCTTCTCCAAGTCAAGCAAAGCGAGGTAAGCCTCTTGGTGGCGGGGATGCCAAAAAAATGATTCAGAGTATCTCGTCGCCAATGAGTGGAATTCTTGAGGAACAAGCCCAAGGTATTGCTGATGAAGTCGAAGGGATGATGGATTCCATCCTTGATGAAGAACCAGATTTAGTTGCTTTACATGGATTTGAGACGATGGTACCTATAGACCCAGAGGTTCTTACCATGACTCGATTAACAACTGAACTTGTATCCGACCTCATGTGGAGTCTCGGTCAAAGAGGGGCTCTTTCGGACTTAACCTTACTTACACAAGTTGAAGATGCAGCACAGATGATGGCAGATGTTTTGGAGGCTTTACCAGTTGTCGAAGAAGAGGAATGAGTATGGCAAAATACCCAATTCCTCGACCAAATGAACTGATGCTTGTCGACAGAAAAGAAGAGTTAGATGAACTCAAAAAAAGCCAACCTCTCATTTATCGTTGGCGTGCTGTTTTTGGTTTAGTAGTGCTTATTTTTTGTGGAGTTTGCGGTTTTTTCCTGTTTAGAGATGCTCAAAATATTCTGCTTTGGTTTGAGAATTTAGGTCCAATGGGTCCGATTTATTTTACACTCGGGCTCTCTTTTGCAGTCATCATTATGATTCCAACACCATTAATCAAGGTCTCTGCAGGCGCAATATTCCCTTTCTGGATTGCTGCTGCAGCTAATTTTGTCGCTTCGTTACTTGGTGGACTGATTGCTTTTCTTATGGGGAGATGGTTGTTCCGTGAAAGTATTCAGCGCTCATTAATGAACGATTCACGTTTGCAGAATATTGAACAAGCTTTGACCAATGACGCTATGAAAATTTCAATTCTTGTTCGCCTTTCGCCCGTCATTCCCGATGAGTGGTTGAATTACTTGATGTCTGCAACGCCTGTAAGTCTTCGAGTGTATATGGTCTCGAATTGTTCAGGCATCGTTTATTCGCTGGCCTATGCTTACTACGGGCATGCTCTGGGACGCTTTGCATTGAATTCATCTGGAATCGATGAAATGAGTTCTACCCCAATTGGTAATGCAATGCTGGTTCTAGGAATCATGGCATCAATTTTAGCAACCGTTATGGTCACTCGTGCTTCGATGAAGGCGTTGCAGGACGCCATTCCAACTGAAGAATGAGAGCGATAACCTCTCTTTACGACCGTGGCATTCAGCCGTTGTGTTTGTATGTGGGTGACCTTTGGCCAAACCATGGGCCAAGGAGATTTACCAGTCATTCATGGGGCCGAATGGACTCCTAAAGAGGCGCTCATTTTCTCGCAACCTCTGCTCGCAGATGCTGCACGGACTGAAATTTTACGGTTTGTAGCCCAGCGACATGATGGCCATCTTTTCTTGGTTGCGAATGTTTGGGATGTCTTGATTGAGAATGAATCCAAACAATTTGAAGGCCCTTCTTGGCATAAGTTCAGCCAACACTTTGTCGATGCTGTTCAGCGGGGCCTCGTTGCTCAAGTTGATGCAAAGATGAAAGACGATGCTGATGTTGAAGTCATACCTCGTCGAAGTTTGATTGATTTTTTAGATCGCAGGTCTCAACACTTTCTGCTCGATTTACGTTTGGTTTTCCGTCGTCTTGCCCATTACATGTCCGTTACTATGGAGCAACGCCTTGAATGGCAAACGATGATGACTCGCACACGAATGCTTGATACTGAACTCAAATCAATATATACCGATAGAATGGAGACACCTGACGGTTCATCATTTGGTGGCAAGGGTTTCCGTTCTACTTGGCAAGAAGGTGTCGTAGCCGTTGCCACTGCGCTTGAACGTCAACCTGACGCCCCCCGTGATGCCCGCCCCGGCAAGGGCTATGATGGCGACCTTGTGGCTCCAATGATTCGAGATATCGGTCTTGGTCTTGCAATGGGTGATACATCTTTAGACGTCATGGCTGCTAATTTAGGCAAGGTTGCATCGAACCAGAACGGTGGTTGGGATGATGCAGGTGGTCGTGACTTACACGTCGGGGCTTGGCATGTTGGCGTTCTGCCTCCAACTGCTCCTCTACCTATTGCGAGTGTTACTATGACGGGGCTTGCATTTGCTGCATGGCGTCAAAACCTCGATCGTTTCCAAGTTGCCTGCATTGGCGAGGGTGCTTCATCATCAGGAGAGTTTTGGGAGGCAATGAATCTTGCAGGAGCTCGCGGCCTACCTATCACATATATTCTTCAAAATAACCAAATCGCTCTTGATACATCTCCTATCAAACAGTCGGGAGTGGAAGTCTGGGCTGACAAAGCCGATGCTATGGGATTCCCTGCATGGACAATTGATGGCTCAGACCCTGCTGCATGGTATGCCAGTACTGCCTGCGCTCGAGAATTCTCTTTGAACGGAGGCGGACCTACACTCATTCACGTTGAAACGATGCGCGGTTGCGGTCATGCCCATCATCATGATGACTTGTATCTTGGAAATGAATCGGGTACTCCCCCTGGTTATGTGGACCGAGAGTTGCTGGCCTATTGGGAGGCAAAAGACCCACTTCCAACTCACCGAGCACTGCTGCTTGAACTTGGTCTTGAAGAATCCGTTTTAGTTGAGATGGAAGAAAAAGAACAGAACGATGTGATGACAGCTCGAGAAGAAATCGAGAACATGGCATGGCCCGAGCCTGAAACGGTTGTCAAAGGAGTTACATTGCTTAACGATGCAGAAACGCATGAACAACGTCTGAATCGATTATCACACTCCGAACAAATAGAATTGACCGAATCCCCTCTTACTCTGGGTAAGACTACACTTGCTTACGTTGAGAAAGGTGGATGGACATACGCTCGTGCAATTCAACAGGCTATGGCAGATATTGCAACTCGGCATGGTGATGATTGCGTGTTCATTGGCGAAGACATGGAGGTTGCAGGTGCTTTTGGAATGAATATGGCTCTCAAGAATGCCGGCCATACTGAGAAATTGCTTGACATGCCATTGTGTGAGGCCGCAATTGTCCACACCGGCGTTGGAGCGGCTCTTTCTGGAATGCGTCCGATGGTCGAGATTCAATTTGGTGGATTTGCAGCTCTTGGATTCAATGCTTTAGTCAATAATGCTGCTATGCTTCGTTGGAGATGGGGTGCAGATTGCCCAATGACGATACGAATTCCTTTGGGAGGACATACTCGTTCAGGTCCATTCCATGCTAATATGATTGAATCGTGGTTTGCCAACGATCCTGGGTTGGTTGTTGTTGCCGCTGGAACGCCTCAAGATGCGTATGATTTGCTGATGGAAGGGGCTGAATTGAATGACCCCGTGTTGTTTTTGGAACATATTGGCTTGTATGGACTTCGAGGAGGCCTTACTGGATGGGGTCAAAACATCAATCAAGATGTTGATACTGAAACGGTCAAGAAAGCCATTGAAAGTGGCGAGCGATACAAACTCGGAAAGGCTGCTGTTGTTCGTGGAGGGCGTGATGTGACTTTGGTCACATGGGGTTCAATGCTCCATGTGGCTCAGCAGGCTGCCGAAGAACTCTCATCAGAAGATATTGAAGTGGAAATTATCGACTTGAGAACGCTCCTCCCATTTGATGCTCAAACCTGCATCGAATCTGTACAAAGAACGGGGCGACTTGTCGTCCTACAAGAGGGCCAGTGGTGCGGTGGTTTAGGGCACAGTATTCAGAGTCGAATTTTAGAATCATGCTTCTACGCTCTTGAAGCAGCTCCTTTGGTTATAGGTGCATTAGATACTCCAGTCCCATTCTCGCCACCGCTTGAAAACTTCACGATACCGTCACTTGACCACGTTGTCAAAGTGTTGAGATTCACCGTTCAATCTTGAGGTTTTTTCTCACCTTGACTTTTATTCAACCGAATAAATACTTCAGCAGCAATCAATGCTCCGAGTATTGTAGTAAAACTATAGAAGGGGAGACTTGAATACAACCCTTCGAACGCATTCGGTCCAAATGTTCGTGCAGGATTCATCGATGCTCCTGTCAGTGGCCCAAAAATAAATGCCAGTAGGGCGACAACAAAGCCAACAAAAAAGGCAATGGAAATATGGGTTTGAGATCGAACAACAATCCAATAGATGCTCGCCATCAGTGTGAACGTGATGAACACTTCAATTAAACCACCAGTAAACATCGAAATCTCATCGACAACCCGTGTTGGCCCAGCACCCTGAAGTAAGAATGCTGCAAAAAAAGCGCCGCCTAACTGAGCGAGGATATAGGGCAATAAAGCCTCTTTTTCAAGTTGACCAGTTCGCCAAAAAGCGATTGAAACTGCAGGGTTGATGTGGGCTCCACTGATTGGTTGAAAAATCAAAATGGCAACGGTCACGGCAATACCGAATGAGAGAGAGATAATCAGATTGGAAGCACCGTAAGCAACACTGCCGCAACCCACGCCTACCATTAGCGCAGTGCCGGTAAACTCAGCCATTGCCCTCCGCATCATGGGCGGTGGTTTTGCTCTCGTATTATGTTCTTTACTAAATAGACAAAATAGACGGCTCGATATGGCAACGGTGAAGAAGGAAAGGCTGCTGGTTCAACCATGGGGTCCGAAGAAAAAGTGATGGGAATCGCTCAACTTCTTCATTTTCAAACTCTGGTCACCACTGGAGCATTGTTCCTTGGAATAATTGCCGTTCAACTTTTTTCCTCTGAAGCAGGCTATGACAGCCTCGTCATCACCTTCATTATCGCTTGTTTAGCCCTCGGTTTGTTGATTTATTCTGCCGACTTTTTCATTGAAGGGGCGAAAGGATTAGCACGTAGAGGAGGTTTGCCAGAAGTCGTCATTGGTTTGACCATTGTCTCGATAGGAACTTCCTTGCCAGAGATTCTTGTGACGACGACTGCAGCTTCTGACGTGGCTATGAAACCAGAAGTAGCTGATTTCGCTATAGGTGGAATTCTTGGTTCTATTTTTGTTCAAATCACACTCGTCATGGGTATTGTCGTGGTCAATAAGGGTCTCAAAATCCGAGAATCCTGGTTGAAGCGTGATGGCCTCATTATGCTGCTCTCAGTGTTGATTCTCACTTTCTTCTTACTTACAGATCATACTTTGGAACGTTGGGAATCAATTATTTTAATTTCGTTGTATGTCATTTACATCACGTGGTTACTCACGAATCGTAAAGAAATACAGTTGGAAGAAGAAGAACTCGAAGAGGACGTGGCAGTTCGTGGCTCAAACTGGAGTGTTGCAGCTTACTTCATCATGGTCGTCTGTGGACTTGCATTTGCCGTTTTCGCCGCTCATCATTTAGTTGAGCAAGCTCGCCTTATTGCTATTGAACTCAACGTACCTCACGCCATTGTGGGGACAACCGTTTCCGGTATTGGAACCTCATTACCTGAATTAACTATTGCCCTTATGGCTGCAAAGCGAAGTCAAGGTGTTGCCATTGGCACACTCATTGGTTCCAACATCACCGACCCCCTGCTTTCGATTGGTTTGGCAGGCTTAGTCCACCCGCTCCCGATTACTGAGGCTGGTTTTGAACAAATAGTCTACATCATTATTCCGTTCACGATTCTTGGATGTTTTGTCGCTTTATTGATGATGAGAACGTCGTATGAATTTAAGAAATGGGAGGGCTATACATTGATTGCAATGTATCTCCTGTTCTTGATTGCTTTAGCGGCATATAACCGTTCGTGGATTACCTTCTAAAAACAATGAAGACATAAGGGGCGACTTCTTCGCCTTCTTCATGGTGAACTTCCAACTCGACGAAATGCAAGAGATGTTGAAGGAATTAGCGCATGAATTTGCGGTGGATGAAATCCGACCACATGCTGAACATTGGGATGCTGAATCGGTTTATCCCAAAGAAGCAATTCAATCTGCTCATGAGATGGGATTGCTTAACCTACACATTGCTGAAGAGTATGGTGGGCCTGGCTTAGGTTCAATTGAAGAAGTTCTTGTCAATGAAGAATTGGCATGGGGCGACCCTGGATTTGCTACTGCTGCTTACGCGACCTCTCTTGCCTGCGCCCCAATTATCACTGGAGCAACTGAAGACCAGAAGCAAAAATGGCTGAGAATGGTTGCCGAAGAGGGAGCCTTAGCCTCGTATGCCGTCACAGAGCCCGGTGCTGGTTCGGATGTTGCAGCGTGCAAGACCAGTGCTCTTCGAGATGGAGATGAATACGTCATCAACGGTTCGAAAATGTGGATTACTGGTGCAGGCTATGCAGATTTCTTCTTTGTTTTAGCCAAGACCGATGTTGATGCTGGATACAAAGGGATGTCAGGTTTTATTGTTGAGAAAGATGCTGAAGGATTCTCTCTTGGAAAGAAAGAATCGAACATGGGTCAAAGATGCTCTGATACTCGCTCAATTCAGTTTGATGATGTTCGAGTTCCTGCAGATCAACTGATTGGAGGTTCTGAATCCGGTGGATGGATGAACGCTATGAAAGCCTTTGATATGAGCCGTCCAAACATTGCCGCTCATGCTACTGGACTTGCTCGCGCTGCCTATGAGCATGCCTTACAGTATTCAGGGGAGAGAGAAACATTCGGAAAACCTCTTCATCGACATCAAGCAATTCAATTCCTCCTCGCAGATATGAAAACTAAAATCGAAGCCTCGAGAATGTTGACATGGAAATCTGCCGCTGATTCGGATGCAGGGGTCAAAAATACAGAATCAGCAGCACACGCTAAGCGTTTTGCTGCTGATACTGCCATGGAAGTTGCTACCGATGCTGTTCAAGTCTATGGTGGGTATGGATACTCAGAAGAATACCCGGTGGCTCGATTGATGAGAGCCGCCAAGGTCATGCAAATCTACGAAGGCTCTTCACAGGTTCAAAAGATGATTATCGGCCGTGAGATTACCAAAGACCTGTGATCATTTATCGAGTAACTTATCGGCCATGAGTTCCCAAAAATCGATTAATTCTTGTTCCTTCTCTTGCTTTTTTTCTTCAGTTTCTTCCTGTTGACGTTGCGCCTGTTCAAGTTCGTGCATTTCATCTTCCCAAGCCTGTTGAAGGTCGTACATTTCATCAACCGATTCATGCATTTCCTCTTCATGATGGTCCATATCCTCTTCATCCCATTCCTCAGGATAATCCCATTCGTCCTCAACCATGTCATGCGTGACGATCATCGTGTCTTGAAAGATGACAATATCCTTGAGCATTTGACGCTGACAGACAATGAATTGCGCCAGCATTGGAATTTTTAATGCGGTTTTGATGTCGTTAAAAAGTGCTAACACCAGAGATACGATTCTGTCTCCAATTGGTAGGTTTTGATTTTTGGAATGCAAGCAGAGGTTGACTGAATATTCGTTTTCGTGAATCACATCATTTTGCCACCGACCAGCCTTCACTGCAATTGACCATTCGGGTTGAGAACGAACGGAATTACCGCTTATACCTTGAAAATTTGAATCAATGCTGTACCAGCGCATCGACTCACCTCGTAATCGAACTTTGATTGATTCATGTGTCATGATGACAATTTCGACTGCAGGAGTCTCTTTTGCTACAGATTGCAACATCTCTATTGAACGAAGTTCAGGTTCTGACATTCGGTAATTTTCTTTTGACATATGCACCGTGGACATCGAGTGTATATCAAGAGTAAAGAACAAAACCCTCGACTATAAGTTGCGACTATGGCCAAACCTTGCCCCGCTGTGATTCTCGCTGCCGGAGCCAGTCAGCGCCTGGGGCAGCCGAAATCATTGGTCTCCATCGGAGATACCACCTTAGTCGGACTTGCCCATGAAAAATTAGTCAAAGCCGGTTGTTTTCCAATTCTAATTGTAACTCGAAGCGAACTCTCTGTCGCTGTTATGCAAGCCGCAATAGGTTCTACAGTCATCGTCAATCCCTCTCCTGAGCAGGGGAGAACGGGGAGTATTCAATGCGGCCTTTTGTCGCTTGCTGGTGATAAAGGTCGAATGCCTAAGCGCGTTTTAATCGCACCTGTAGATCGGCCTGGTTGGACTGTTTCGGATGTTAATTCTCTTCTTTTATCGCAACGCAGTTCGACACTCGCATCAAACGGTCGCAGAGGTCATCCACTCATTTTGGATGAGCAGGCCATCACTTCTATTCTTACAGCACATCCAGAGGTGCCTTTACGAGATTTGGTCTCATTTGAGGAAGTGGTTGTCAATGCCCCACTTCTTGGATTAAATATCGACCTCCCTGAAGATTTAGCCCTCCTCAAGAAGCATGAATCTACTTTACTTGAAATTGGCTAGAGACTCAAGGGCAAAGGGTATGTGTCACCCCCTCTAGCGGCCAACATGACTGCGAAGGTGATGGCTTGGGCACTTTCGAGTCTTGCAGACGGTCACCGGGTTGTTCTTGCGAGTGTTGTTGAAACTGCTGGCAGTGTGCCAGGTAAAGTCGGTGCACGCTTGGCTATGACCGCTGATGGCCAATGGATTGGAACCGTTGGGGGAGCTGGATTGGAGATGAAAGTACTCCAGCGTTGCCGTGAGCATCTTTCAAATCATCACCAAGCCTTTGGAGAAGTGCTCACATATGGATTGAATAAAAGTGCGAAGGGCTATGAAGTGACGCCGCTTGATTCACTTTGTGGCGGCCAAGTGTCGTTAGCAATCGAGGTGATTATTCCAATGCCACATATTTTGTTAATGGGCGGCGGTCATTGTGGCCAAGCAATTGCAAGTTCGCTGGATGCTTTAGGGTGGCACCATTCAGTCCATGATACTCGAAATGAATATTCCAGTGAAGAGATGTATCCAAATGCTAAGCAGCGTTCTTCTGAATCGGTCAAGGTTTTCTTGGAAGATCAGAATCTTGAAAGTCTTGGGCGTTTTTCCGATGTTTTGCTTCTTGGCCATGATTGGGCTGAGGACGAAGAGCGTCTTCGTATGCTTCTCACCATATTCGATGAGGCAAATGCCACTCCGGATGGCCATCAAGGCCCCCGAATCGGGGTGATTGGTAGCCGTTCAAAATGGCGGGCTTTTGAAAAAGTCTGTCGTCAAGAAGGCATAGAACAATCAATACTTGATGCAGTTATCTGCCCAATCGGTTTGAATATTGGTGCTGAATCTCCTGAAGAGATAGCCGTAGCAGTTGTTGCTCAGATTATGGCCGCATTCAAAGGGGCTGATGCCAATGCTCCAACGTGGCGCGTTTGATTTACTCTTGAACGAAAATACGTTCTCTAAAGTAGCGCAACTCTTCGATTGACTCGAGAATGTCATCCAATGCTAAATGCGCTCCTTTCTTCTCATAACGTCCCGATTCAGGATACCACCTTCGTGCCAACTCTTTGATTGTGGAGACATCGATCATCCGATAGTGAAGGTGTTTGACAAGCAGAGGCATTTCCTTTTCCATGAACTTCTTATCATTCCAAACACTGTTTCCACAGAGAGGCGCAGTGCCTTCTGGAACCCATTTCTTTAGAAAGGAGAGCGTTTCAATTTCAGCCTCTTGACATGAAACACTTTCATGACGAACCCGTTCAACCAACCCACTGCTGGTATGGTGACTTGTGTTCCATTCATCCATTCCTGCCAACAGTTCTTCTGAAACCTTGACGGCGAGATTTGGCCCGGTTGCCAGAATATTGAGTTCTCCATCAGTGATGACCGTAGCGATTTCAATGATTGACTCTTTCTCAATATCAAGACCCGTCATTTCAAGGTCAATCCAAACCAAACGTTCGTTCTCCTCAGCCATGATTTCGCCAACAGGTGGAGGTTTTTGAATTGGGCGTAGGGTTATGAAGTTCTCATTGGAGGGGCGTTCATGGCGGATGAAGCGGGTGCCACGCTTTCAAATGACCCTTTTGTCGATGCATCTCAGATGAACCCGAAAAACCTCATTGCAGTTGGAGCACTCACTTTTTTACTTATTTTCTCCTTTTTTTCGCTTTCATTATCCGGGGATTCAGCACCAATGGCGGTCTCCGAAGCAACTGGTGAAAGTGATGATTGGCGTGCCTTTTCGGTTGTTGCGCCAGTTGACACTGGAATCAATGTCTATCACGATCATTTCCGAACAAATGAGACATATCCTTCTTGGCTTTTAGATGAACTTGGCGTCAATAAAGTCTGTGAACTGACATTCAATGGTTCTTGGCAAGAGCGTTATGAAGCTGACCGTGAAGCATGTTGGGACACGCTAACCGCCAGTGATATTGTCGCTTTCCCTGGAACCAAGATCATTGGTCATTCTCCCGATGGCGACAGTGATATTTTGATTTTAGATGACCCGAATGACGGCCATGGTTCAGCGGTAACAGGGGCAGTTCTCAACGCGAATCCGGATGCGGTGATTTTCTTTGTTGAAGGCTTTAGCACCGAAGCGGTAATCGCCGCTGCGAATCAACCGCTTGTCGATGTGATTTCAACTTCTTTTGGAGCACCCGGTTCTGTCCCTGTATCTGGGATTGAACGAGGTACTGAAATTGCGGTCGTTGAGCAAGGTAAAATGCATACTGGTGCTGCAGATAATAGCCCATCACCTGCCATTCAAGATTCGACAGCAGGTCCCCCGTGGTCGATTGGAATAGCAGGGTATGCTGAAGAAGGTGATGACCAAAAAGAAATCATGTCAGGGTCCTATCCCGATATTTCTGCAGATTGGACTCAATATCTACCGAACCATGACGACATCGATGGATATCATGAAACTTCAGGGACTTCTTTTGCAACCCCTCGCACCGCAGGTATTCTTTCCTATGTTTTGCAATCATTGCGTTTTGAATTCAATGATGATGGTTCAGGAGCATCTCCAGAACAACGCCAAGGTATGTTAGTGAACGGTACCGACAGTGAAGGTAATCCATACCTCATCTCAAATGCTGATGTTCGTGAAGCCCTCAACCTCTCCGCTTGGTATCCCGAACTCGATTGGGATCCAACCTCCGGAACCATGCCAATATCACCTGTTGCACCCTGCACGCAAACTGGATGGGGCTTGGTCAACCTGTCGAATATTGAGCCGATGATTGCACATCTCAATCAATCCTCTGAACTCTCTCAAAGGCCTGGCGATGTCGTAGCTTGCATGAATGCCAATCAAGACATGAGGGAGGCTTATTGGAACGCTTACCCTTCTCCTCCTCTCAATGACCACGAACTTTTTGTTACCGGTTCGCAAGGTGTTGAGCGACGTCTTGTTTGAATCAGACACTGACCCAATCGATGACGATTTGTCCGTTTTGATTGAGTCCAACAATTGGTTTGTATCCCTCATGTGGTGTATTCTCAATTGATTTGATAATCGCTTCCAATTTACCAGTAGGAAGTCGAATCTCGAAACCATGAGGTGTCGTGATTGTCTCTGGGAGAGGGGGTAGTGTATTCTGCTCAATAACTTCGCCTTCTTCTTCAGCAATTACCTCTTCAATTTCCTTCTCTAACAATGGTTGTACTTTTTCAACACTCTTTTGAGGTTCATCTTCAGGTTCTTCTTCAGGTTCTTCTTCAACTTCTTCAGGCTCTTCTTCAGGTTCTTCTTCAACTTCTTCGAGTTCTTCTAAGAGCTCTTCAATTTCTTCAATGAGTTCCTCCTCTTCTTCAAGCACAGGTTCTAGAATTTCCAGTTCTGTGTTGGCTTTGGGAGCGAGAGCTGGCATTTCCCTAATCGGTTGAAGTTCTTCCACTTGACCTGGTTGAAATTCATAAATACCTTCATCTTCATCCAATTTTTGCATAGTGAGGAAGCCCCAGCCTAATGCAATTAACCCTACTCCTACGAAGTAAAGTGCCTGCAAAGTTTCATTTTGATCCCTCAGCACCGCAAATATGGAGAAAGATAGGATTGAACCGTATCCTCCGAAAATACGTCGCCATCTTGCTTCGTATTCAGGGGAATAGCCTTGGATTCCAACTGCGATGAGAATTACTGTTGTGAGTATCCATGCAATTTCCCACTCTTTAACACCTCCACCGAGCACGAAGAAAACTCCCACAATTGCGCTAAGTACACCTACCATTCCGAGGCGGTCAATGAAATCAAGGAAGGAATCATCACTCCCCCATTCGAAGAATTCGAAGTCATATACACGATCATTTTGAAGAGCAAACCAAGAAATTACCAGTCCTTCAATGGCTAAGAAAAGGCCAATTGGGATACCAATCTTGATTTGATCGTCTATACCTGTTTGCACAATGAGATTGGCTAAGGCAACGGCATGAATTGCAGGAACGAATAAAAGTGCATT
>MDTC01107392.1_pt1 | contig 13037 bp, 8 predicted proteins | sample 811181 | NCBI WGS metagenome assembly MDTC01 (sample SAMN05326644, study PRJNA326480) | marine metagenome | isolation source: seawater | place: Pacific Ocean: North | collected 2011 | reverse complement strand
TAGGTTGAAACATCCTTTGAGTCACTTTTACTAGCACCATTGGCATTTACTCCTACAGCATTTCTGTATACTTTTTCTCCATGGGTTGGATAACCATCGGCATAACGAGGCATTGCCTCCCAAAAATAGGTTCCATTGAGAAAATCGAGACCTGGACTATCAAGTGCAACTCCTTCCAGGGAATCGATAAAGCCGAAAATTTCCGGTCGATTCGAGCCAAAATGTTCACCCATTTCACGAACAAAGGTTAAAACGCCAGGGCCAACCATAACGTGATAGATCACTTCTGTATCTTTAGGGATTTTGGCAAAATATCGTGTGAATGAACTCGCCGTAGGTGGTATTGCCAACTTTGCAGAGATTTTGGCTCCATGTTTTTCAGCCGCAGCTGACGCATAATCACGATGATTGTATCCAAATGCATAATCTGGATAAATCAGAGTCATTTTTTTACCGAGGTTGTTGAAAATCCATCCTGACATTGCACTGATTTGTGAACGCACATCGGTGATACAGGGCTGGAAAACATACCGGTTTAATGCTCCCGAAGCGACATGATAGCCTTCACTGACAACAAAATAAGGGATTTTTAATTCACCCGCTCTGGGAGATGACCCCATGACCACATGAGAAAAAAGAGTCCCGTAGACAAAATCAACTTTGTGCTGAGTTGCAAATTTCTCCACAACGTCGGCACCGCGTTTTGGGTCGGTACCGTCGTCTTCCGGGACGATCTCGACGGGTCTCCCTCCCATTCCTCCGTGCTCATTGATGTATTTAGCTGCAGCATTTGTTGTCCTTTCGTACCATTTCCCATAAGTCGCTCCAATGCCGGTACGGTGAACCTGAAAACCAATCCTGATAGGGGCATCACTTCCTGCGGCATAAGCTGAGCGAACAATAGGATCGGTCAGATTGGAGGCCAACACCCCAGCGCCTGCAACTGCAGCGGTGGTCCCGAAAAGAGACCTTCGTGAAATCTGTGACTTGTTTTTAACGGACTGCTCTGGTTTCTTTTCTTTACCTTCCATTGATATCTCCACAAGAGGTCAACACAATAAACTTTTTGAAATATGATTTTTTTAATTTTAATGAAAAACATACTTCTATTTGAAAATGTGTTGATATCATAGAGCCCCAAGGGAGAACAAGACAAAACAACTTTTAACAAAAACCCCTATTCAATTTTTAAGCATTTAGAATCATGAAATCAGGTCCGAGATATTTCCTCATCTCCTCTGTCTTTACATTGACTCCCACCTTTTGTTTAGGACATGCGGGTCAACGGGGTTTTGTCATGTTGCTTCCGACGGACCTTTTCATCCTAGGAGGAGGAATCGTTGTGGCTCTTACTTTTTTGTTTGTGGTGCTGATGGCCAAAAGTCCTGCAAAACTCAATGCCCATGTAGCAATACAAACATCTCCATCCTCAGCAAACCAACTCACGATTTGGAGTCGATTGACTTTGATTCTGCTGATTTTTTTTATTTTTTGTGGATTTTTTGGCAGTCGGGACCCTCTCGAAAATCCTTTGCCATTGATCCTTTGGATGGGATGGTGGGTTGGTTGGACTTTTGTGACAGCACTTTTGGGAGATTTTTGGAATTTGATCCACCCCTGGCATGCACTTGATGAAGTTCTGAGAAAACTCCCTGGATTAAGACATTCTGAAAACTCTGCGGGTTATCTCTATCCTCCATGGCTGGGGTATTGGCCCTCCGTATTCTTATTCTATATTTTTGCTTGGATTGAGCTGATTCATCCTTCACCAATGGACCCTGAATTTCTGGGTACAGGTATCATCATCTACATGATGCTTGTTTCAACTGGAATGATTCTTTTCGGAAAAGAGGCCTGGCTTTCAAAAGCAGAACCCTTTTGTGTTTTTTTCAGGATGGTGGGCTGGCTCTCACCAGTGAAATGGCAAAAGGAAAATCAGAGGAATTCCGTAATGATTTTTCTCCCAAAGATTCAGTGGCCTTGTATGCAATTGTTGGAACTCCCAACAATTCCAAAGAGTGGAACCGCATTCATCCTGCTGGTTCTTTCGACCGTTTCCTTCGATGGACTTTCTAAAACCTTTTGGTGGATGGCATTAATTGGAGAAAACCCCCTTGAATACCCTGGAAGGACAGTACTTATGCTACCGAATACTGCAGGAATGCTTTCCACCTTTCTTATTTTTCTTTTGTTTTATGCATTGACCCAAATAAAAATATTTGAATCGACTGAGGATGATTTGATGGACACAGGTTTTGTTTTTTCCATCATCCCGATCGCATTTGGATACCACTTTGCCCATTACCTGCCAAATTTCCTGGTAGACATCCAGTATGCCTTCATCAGTTTATCAGACCCACTAGATTTGGGCTGGAACTTGTTGGGGATTAAAGACTGGCAGGTCAGAAGTTCATTCCTGACTCATCATGAATCTGTCGTGATAATCTGGTATCTTCAAATTACAGGCATCGTCCTGGCGCACATTGCAGCTGTAATCATTGCTCACCTGAAGACCTTGAAAAATGATGCAGGCCAACGCACAATAATCCTCTCTCAGATTCCGTCCACCCTATTGATGATTGCATATACCGTTCTAGGCCTATGGTTGCTTTCCACACCGATCGCTGCCTGAAAAAGGATTCTTCTTGATCCTCCTCCATTCACCATTTAGGGTTCGACCATCTTCAGACAAAACCTCTTGAATAAAAAAACATTCTTGACTCATAACAGATAAAAAACTACCGGGGACGACATGACAGAAAAACAAATTACGGAAGAATTGAATCAAATCATGCCCCTCCAACTTTCGGCACTGGATCTTACAACTGTTGAAGAAGGAACCGGGTTGGTGATTGTTGATGAAGTCAACGGTTTCGCCACTGTCGGAGCTGGCAACCTGGCTCCGCCAGTCCCGAATAAACAGGTCAGCACGATGGTGGAAGAGACCGATCGTTTAGCACGTTATTTCTCTCAAAATAAAATGCCTATACTGGCTTTTCTGGATACACATCAATCGGGAAAACCCGAACCCCCCTATCCGCCCCATTGTGAAAATGGGACTGGTGAGGAGGAATTGGTCCCGGAACTCAAATGGTTGGAAGATGAACCGAAAGCCACATTGGTGCGAAAAGACTGCATCAATGGATTCATTGGAGCTTTTCAGCCAGATGGTTCCAATGCGGTCGTGGATTGGGCACGGACAAATCAAGTAAATACGGTTCTGGTGGTTGGCATTTGCACGGATATCTGCGTGATGGATTTTGTCCTCACCCTGCTTTCTGCACGAAACCATGGCATGCTTCCCGAAGTCAAGGAGATCCTGGTCTACGACAAAGGTTGCTCTACATACCACCTTCCAAGAGAAACCGCAGAGTCCCTGGGGCTTCCGGCAAGCGCCAGTCATCCCCAGGATGTGACGCACTACATGGGGCTTTATTTCATGGCCTCCCGTGGAGCAGCACTGGTCAACCAGGTCTTGGTCTGAAAATTCCTCCGCGTTCTTGATTCTATGCAACAGATAGTCGGTGTCGACGTCGGCGGCACTTTCACCGATCTTATCCTGATTGATGAGCAGTCAGGAGGAGTCCGTATTTCCAAGGTCCCAAGCACTCCTGAAAACCAGGCCTTCGGGGTGATGTCTGCCTTGAAAAAGTCCTCGGCCATTCTACCTGATCTCAATATTCTGATTCATGGTACCACCGTCACCACCAACGCCTTGCTCGAAAGGAAGGTCAGCCGCCTTGGTTTGATCACCACCCGGGGATTCCGAGACGTGCTCGAACTTGGAAGACGAACTCGCCCCAAACCCTATGGGCTGACGGGCTCGTTCGAATGCCTTATCCCAAGGAACCTGCGTCTTGAAGTCCAGGAGAGGATCGACAGTGACGGCGAAGTGTTGGAGAAGCTGGATGAAACCGAAGTGCGAAAAGCTGTTCAAACCCTCCTCGAACTCGGCGCTGAATCCCTCGTCATTCACTTTCTGCATTCGTACAAAAACGATTCACATGAGAAAGAGGCAGAAGCAATTGCCAGGGAACTCTGGCCAACCTCATTCATCACACGAGGCAGTGCCCTAGTGTCAGAATACCGTGAATACGAACGCGGAACGACAGCTTCGATCAACGCCGCAGTCCAACCTGTACTGAACCGCTACATCAGCAGCCTGAGGGAGGCCTTGAAGGATGAGGGGTATTCCAGAGAACTGCTCGTGATGCAGGGAAATGGAGGCACGGTATCTTCAAATATCGTTACTGAAGATGCTGTAAAAACCGTTATGTCCGGCCCGGCTTCAGGCGTGATGGCAGCCGCATTCACAGCCGGACAATCCGGATTTATGAATGTCGTGACCTATGACATGGGCGGTACCAGTTGTGATGTGGGACTGATCGTTGAGGGGATTCCCCAGGTCAGTTCCGAACTGGAAATTGAATATGCGATGCCCATCCATGTTCCGATGGTCGACGTTCACACCATCGGAGCCGGAGGAGGCAGCATAGCCTGGGTCAATGACGCGGGATTGCTTCAGGTGGGACCCGAAAGTGCGGGGGCCCAGCCTGGACCGATCTGCTATGGAAAAGGAGGAGCCCGACCCACGATGACTGATGCCAACCTCGTACTGGGTCGCCTCAATCCGGAAAAACTGATTGCTGTTGACAATCCGGTTTTCCTTGAAAAAGTGCGGGAACTGTTGATGAAGGAAGTAGGGCATCCATTGGGACTGAAGGATGCTGAAGCCACTGCATCCGCCATCCTCAGAATCGGCAATACCAACATGGCAGGGGCTTTACGTCTGATGTCACTGGCAAGAGGTCATGATCCCAGGGATTTTGTTCTTTTTGCTTTTGGAGGAGCCGGCCCACTTCACGCAACCGCGCTTGCACGGGAAATGGGTATCCCTAGAGTGCTGGTCCCGATGCGTCCCGGTATCACCAATGCTGTGGGCTGTGTTGCCGCCGATGTCCGTCATGATTACGTCCGATCCATCAACCTCCCCTTGGAACATGTGGACATGGAAATCGTGAAGAACGCCTTTGAAACCCAAATACGCGAAGGCAAGGACCTCATCGAACGGGAAGGCATAGAAATCGAGGAAATGATTGTGGTGCATGACGTGGACATGCAGTTCCAGGGGCAAACCCACATTCTCAGTTTTACTGTGGATGATCCCAGGGTTTCCAAGGCTAGGCTGCGCTCTTCCTTTGAAGAAGCCTACTGGAACAGATTTTCTGTAGAATTGCCTGAGATTCGTCCGGTGCTGGTCAATCTTCACACGGCCGTCATTGGCCGACGCAAAGCAGTTCCATTGACTTCCCTCATGCCTCTAAAAAACGAATGGAAAAACAGCAATGAGTGTCAAAAAGGAACCCGTGCTGTCTGGTTCGAACAAGGCTGGCAGGAAACCCCTGTCTTTCACCGAGAACCGCTATGCCCCGGATCCAGAATCACAGGTCCCGCCTTGCTTGAACAGATGGACAGTACCGTGGTACTAGACCCCAGAGATGCGTTGGAAGTAGATTCCTTCGGCAACCTAATCATCACCCTCAACTCCTGACAGCAAGCATGCCCGGACTTGACCCCATTACCCTTACGGTCATCCAGAGTGGATTGCAGCAAGTCTGCAACGAGATGGATCTGGCCTTTGTCCGTTCCGCTTTCAGTCCGGTGATATCTGAGGCTCTGGACCGCTCTGATGGCATTTATGAAAGAGACACCGGGGAACTGATAGCCCAGGGTGAACTCGGGCTTCCGGTTTTTGTTGGCACGATGCAGTTCGGTACCCAATGCGTCATAGAACGTGCCAAAAATCTCAAGGATGGGGACTTATACATCGTCAATGACCCCTACCTCGGTGGAACCCATTTGATGGACGTACGTTTTGTCAAACCCTTCTTTTACCAGGGAGAGCTCTTCGCCTGGCTTGCGAACACCGGACATTGGCCGGATACCGGAGGAGCAGTGCCCGGAGGTTTTTCTGCCAATGCCACCGAAGTAGAACAGGAGGGACTGCGTCTCCCACCCGTAAAACTCTATAAAGCTGGAGTTTTGGACGAGGAAATTCTTTCGATAGTGCTTTCAAATATCCGAATTGCAGATCAACGCATCGGTGATATCAAAGCCCAGGCAGCAGCCCTTTCCGTCGGTGAAAAACGATTCACCGAATTGATCGATCGATACGGCAAGGATACGGTTCTCAAGGGGATTGGAGAACTGAAACAACGTGCTGCCCAACAGATGCGTGCACGAATCAAAAACATTCCTGACGGCACCTACTTAGGTGAGGCATTTGTGGATTCAGACGGTGTTGTCGATGAACCTTTGCGAATCTCCATGAAGATCAGCAAAAAGGATACTGAGCTTCATTTCGATATGTCGGGTTCCAGTCCTCCCTGTCAAGGACCTATGAACAGTGTCATTGCTACCACTCGTTCCTCGATCTACCTCGCCATCAAGCATATCTTCCCGGAGGTGCCGATCAATGCCGGTACTTTTGATCCTCTGCACATCAAAGATCCGGAAGGAACGTTTCTTTATGCCCGATATCCCCGCCCGGTCTCGGGATGTGCCGCTGAGGTGAGTCAGCGAATTGCCGAAGCTGTTTTCTCTGCACTCGTTCAGGCCATTCCAGATCAGCTGTTTGCAGCACCAGCCGGCACCAGTGGGAATTTTTGTCTTGGAGGATTTGACCCCAAACGTGAACGTAGTTATGTGATGTATGTCATCAGCGGAGGTGGATACGGCGGCAACCCTAAAGGCGACGGACTTTCGAATGGATGCTCCACCATCGGCATTTCCAAAACCACTCCTATTGAGGTCATGGAACAATATTATCCGGTCCTCTTTGAGGAGTACTCCCTTCATGAAGGATCAGGGGGTGCTGGCAAACAAAGAGGAGGTTTCGGTGTGAATTACAAGGTCCGGCTTCGTCGTGGAAACGCCAAGGCCTCAATGGTAATGGATCATGGTCGTTCGGGCCCTTTGGGTGCGCTGGGGGGAGAGAATGGTGGAGTAAACCGTGTTAGGATTGAAAGCCATGGAGATACCTACATCCCTCCCCATCTCTCCAAAGACCAGAACATTATGATCCGTGAAGGAGACACGATCCGTGTCTCAACCCCGGGAGGTGGAGGATTCGGCACCGCTTTTGAACGCGATCCAGAACTAGTCGCCAGGGATGTCAACCTCGGTTATTACACTGCTGAAGAGGTTCGAAAGCGATTTGGAGTGGTCATCGATGCAGCAGGTCAGTTGGACAAAGATGCCACAAAGAATTATCGCGGTAAGTTTTCAAAATTTCAGGACTGCCCCAACACAGTAGGATAGGTATATTAAACGACAGAAACTGCCCCACGGTGGGATGAGGCCTTTTCCAGTATGTGCTGATCTGCATCGATCACCACCTGGGCGATTTCATGTTTTGCGTCTTCTCCCAAAAATCCCTCTGGGGGAGCATTTCGGATTGATTCTAAAGCCATTTCACGTGCCTGGTCAAAAGCACTTCGACGATTTGCCGCTTCATAGCCATCACGATCCTGACGTAAAAATGCTTTGGGAGTATGCTGATCACGGCAAAATTTCAGCGTATGTGGACTGTCGAGGAAATGGCCTCCAGCTCTTATTTTAGAGATTTCATTCCAGTTCAGACTTTCTTCTGAAACATCCGGAACCCGAATAAACTGCCTCATCATGCCTCCCACTTCATTATCTAGCACCGCCTGCACCGGACTGAAAACCGTCGCACACTCCAGTTGTCCAATCCCACCAAGGATATCTGCACCTGAAAGAGCCACGTTCTGGGCCAGCAACGAACGTTCCACCATAGACTGTACATCTACGTCAGGAGTATCAGAACCAGCTCCGTAGGTGTGGGCAGGAAGTCCAAAACCCTGTTTCATGAGTTGAATCGACATGCTGGCAGCTTGCAAAGATTCGACACAGGACTGCAGTGCACTGCCTGTTCTCATATCCAGTGTAAACATCAACGGTGTTGCAATAACGGGAAGTCCAGGAGCAAGGACATGAGCAGTAGTCACCATGGCCAGGATTTCTGCTGCTGCCATGAGGACGAGGCCTGACACTGAGAGAGGTGCTGTCCCCCCAGCTGAGGGTAGACTGCAGGCATGAACAGGCATGCCATACTTTCCAGCCTGAAGGATGACTTCTGTGTCCATGAACTTGAATTCGAGAGGCGAAAAGGAGCAGGTGATACAACTTGCCAAGGGGCGTTGACGAAGTTTTTGTTCTCCACCTGCAGCAATGGCAGCAATTCGTATCAGGTATTCAATATTTTCCTTATTGTATGGCTGGATCCAGACGTGTTTGTCGGTTCGTTGGATCAAGGTTGCCAAGCCATGAATATCGGAGGTTAATTCGGGAACGCCATAAACGAATGGGTGGGCAATAAACCCAACTTCATCAAGATCGTTTCCTACGGCAGCAATTTCGGCGACAGCAGGAAGGTCAAGATTGCGATATTGCCCATTCTCTGGATTAACATATCCGTGCGCACCAGTACCGGTGCGCATGATGAAGCCCCCATCCTTCCGCGGAAGATGAATATCGAAAGAGGGCTTTTTCCCATATAAGGAGACCTCCTTGGGTACTGCAACTAAGGCCTCCTCTACCAAGGACCGCGGCAATCGCAGACGATTGGCATCGGTGCCTGATTGGGCTCCAGCATTTTTTAGAGCTTTGGTTGCTTCAGGATGGATGAAGATGAATCCATATTCTTCAAGGATTTCAAAGGCACGGTTCTTCAGAGTCTCAATGGCCGCTTCACCAAGAAAACCAAACCGAGGACGGCCCACCAAGGAGTCAAAGAGGTTAAAGGCATCAGGATGAGCTATCTCTTCATGAGTTATCTCATTTTTGCGTTTTTGAGAGCGTCTCGAGGCAGATCTTTTCCCCATAGCTACTGCTTTGGATTGATTCGAAATCTGTTCACTGTTTTTAATTCTTGATAATCCAGACCATGGGAAGTTTCATTTTATATTTCTTCATTTTGGAAACTTGTCCCTCTGGAACAGCAGAAATTTGAGGATTAAATGTAAATGGATTTGAGATTCTCAGCGCAATCCATCATTGGCTGAAATCTGGTTTGCCTGCAGTCCTCCCATCCGGGCATGTACACGACCTCCCGTGGTCATCACAAGGGTAAACACGATTTCATTCGCACGCGGAGCATCTGGAATAGAAACTTCCATGGCATCGAAATGGCTTCTTACGTAGGAGGCATTGATGTGCGTGATAGGAACATCGAGGGTGCAACCCATTCCCCCTACCTTCTTTGCCGACGGGACGATCGCAAGGGCTCCTCCCAAAGCCTCACGCATGGCATAGCCACCTGGGACATGCCAGAGTGCTCCGTGTTCAAGTTCTCCATTCTCACCAACAATCGAACCTTTGCCATAGCTCTGGATACGATCAACACCTCCCAGCAGGGAGATCAGTTCCTGAGCAGCTTTAAGGCCTGATGGTTTCAATGCTTCCATCATCGGCATGACATCTTCCACAAAAGAGCCCGCATAGGGATTCCTGAGGACAATCATGATGGCACCTTTTTTCAAAGGTTCTTCAAGGGGTGGACCGCCTTCATGACGAATGGTTTCCACATGGGTCACCACTTTTCGAATTTGAATCAATTCACTCATGACTTCCTGCTTTCTGGATTTTGAACAATCCTTGTATTTTGTTGAAGAGAAAGATAGGCGGTTTCAATCCAACCTTGGTTAATAAAATATTTTGCTCGTTCAATTCCTCTTTCGAGGGCCTCATTTACACCTGAATCTGGCAATCGACCGACCTCTATGGTGACAAGGAATTCCCCAAGATCACTGTTATCGACCAATTCTGATGCAGGTTTTCTAATGATCGCAGGATGGTTGATGTTGACAGCATTCGCAATCAAAGTTGCAGCAGCATCTGCGTGGGCTGTTGTGGGTGCCAAAACCGTTACGGCATCGGCAATTCCTAGGTTTTGGGAACGTCCTTTCCAGCCTGATGTTGCCACACCACGAACTGGACTTTGGAAATCGATTTCTACTTCCGCATCCAATGTAGGAATATCAGGATTGTTGATCACCCCTAAACGGAGACGTGCATTTTCTTTCAGCCACAATGCAATGTCTCCTCCATTGTTCACCATCACCCGTTCCAGTCCATGAGCCTGGATCATTGTATCCCGGATTTCATCTGCAACGGCACCCGCAACTGCAGCCATGGGTGTGATGAAATCGTCCAAACCTTGAACGGCTGTAACCATCCGCTTTGCAACCGAGCTCTGTAGTTCAGGAAAATCCTTGTTCCAGGGAGAACGTAACCATTGAAGCTCAGCGACCAATTCATCTAAAATAGTATCAAACCGTTGAACCGCAAATGAAAATGCATTGATCCTATCCTTTTCTGAAGCATCGACAACAATTAAAAGATCGATGGGGCCATGTTGGAGGTGTAAACGGTTAGCAGAAAGGATACGGTGAACCGCGTTGCTGTTCGAGGTTCCTTGCGCAAATTGAGGTTCAAGGAAGGTTTCCTGAGGCATTTGCAACATCCTTCCAAAGGAATCATCAGCATTTGATTGCATTGTTTCCTGCCACATGGATTCACGTCTGTCAAAAAGGCCAGGGATTCGCTTCGTTCCACGCCTTGATACTCACCTCACGCTGCTCAACCAACTCTTCTAGTTTCCGGATGGAATCCATATGCCCACCCATGTTCCGGAAATCCTCTTTCTTCATGGTGAATTCGATGGGAGCAACCAGGGCCGGGGTCGGAACCGAGCCAAAGGAATTCTCAGGCATACGGGTGACATCGGCCATCAAGGTGATTCCCCCTCCCGGCCAGATGTAGGCAGGGGCACCGCCGCAGGTTACCCGGGTCAGAAGATCCCTGACCGAGCGTGTCAGACGGACCGGATTTTCGGTCACTCCGGCCCGGAGACTTCCCCCGGCGCCTGCCATGAAGACCACGCTCGCCAAAGCGGGTTCACAGTTTTCCCCGATCCTCTCAACGACGGTCTGGAGCACCTCAGGCATTTCCTTTTCAACCGGTTTCAGTGCGTCATCCAAAATAAAAAAAGCGGCATCCTCGCCGGTGGTGCTTACCATCAGGAGTCTTAAACCTGGAAAAGCCACTCCCGGTTTGATGCGATCAATGATTTCCAAAGGATCCTTGATGTTGGTCCCCCCCCAGCCATGTCCGGGCTCGGCGACCTGGAAGTACCGTCCCGGGGTAGAACGCCTGCCCCGCACACGGAGTCCGGAAGGAGTCATTCCCAGAAACCGTCCTGCCTGGTGTTCTGAAAGCATTCCGGTGATATGATCGTCCACAACAATCACCTCATCCGCATGTCCATACCACTGCCGGGCAAAAATGCCGATGGTTGCTGATCCGCATCCGACGCGCATCCGCTCTTCCTGATTCCCATCAATCACTGGAGCTTTGCCTGCCTGGATCTGTAGTTTGGAACCATCATCGACTTCCATGGACACTTCTTTGCGGTTGCAAAGAGAAAGCATCATGTCACAGGTCACCCGTCCTTCCTGCTTGCTTCCACCAGTAAGATGTCGCACCCCTCCCAGGGAAAGCATTTGCGATCCGTATTCTGCAGTCATCACATGCCCTACTTCTTCACCTTCACAACGGACAGAAGCCTGTTCGGGGCCGATAAAACGGTCGGTGTCAATTTTTACTTTGATGCTGCAGTAGCTGAAAATGCCTTCGGTAACCACTGTGACCATGTCCACCCCTTCATGCTCGCTTCCGATGATAAATGGAGCGGGTTTGTAATCCGGATAGGTCGTTCCACTTCCAACGGCAGTGGGAAAGACAGCGTCCTGAGCGATCAGGGAACCATCCCAGCCTTGAGAGGATTCCAAAAAAGGTACTACCTGCTGCTCATCCTCCAAAGTGCGTTGAGTGAGGAGAACGGGGTCGAGCCGTTTTAGTTTTCCGTCGACATTTCCGTAACGGTCACAGGACCCTGTCTTGCCAGGACTGATGCGGCAGAGGACGGGGCAGGCGTTGCAGTTGACTTTCTGAAGTTCAGCAGTTGTTTGAAGCGTTTCAGTCATACCCGATTTACCTTTTGTTTCAATGCACTCAGAACCCGATCCGGTGTGGCGGGAATTCGGTGAATAGCAACTCCGGTGGCGTGTTTAATCCCTCCAAGGATCGCCGGGGCGGTGGGAATCAAGGCATGCTCTCCAATCCCTTTGGCACCATAAGGACCCAGCGGTTCAGGATCTTCGATGAGCATGATCTCAATGTCCGGCATATCTCCAACCGTTGGGATCAGGTAATCATGAAGATTTTCTGTCACTCCCTGGACGTATTCCTCCATCAGGGCCATTCCCAGTCCCTGGGCCACTCCTCCCTGGATCTGGCCCTCGACCTGAGTCGGATTGACGGTACGTCCAACATCATGGGCGGCGGCAAGCCGAAGTACCCGTGTGGAACCCAGTTTCAGGTCCACTTCCACTTCTGCGATGTGTGCCCCGAAACCATAGGTGGCATAAGGTGATCCTTGTCCGTTTTCATCAAGTTTGGTAGTAGGTGGATCGAAAGTGCCTTCACCCACAAGCACGTCCCCGTTCAAGCGGGGGAGCAGATCGGAGAGCAGAATGGAGTGCTCTCCATTTTGATCCTGAACCCAAAGTGTATTGCCCTCCAGACGGAGGTTTGCATCTTCTTCTGCTTCCGCAAGATGAATGATCTGGGTCCTCAGATGTTCTCCTGCTAATTGCGAGGCTTTTCCTGAAACAAATGCTTGCCGGGAGGCTGAGGTCTTGCCTGCATCTGCAGTTCGGTCGGTATCACCCATTACAAAGTTGAAAGCGGTTGCCGGTATACCCAGTGCCTCAGAACAGATTTGTACCATGATCGTATTCGCACCCTGCCCAATGTCCATAGCCCCATTGTAAAGGGTGGTGCATCCTTCAGCATTGATCCCAACACGCATGGTTGATGGATTGGACATGGAGGTATTTCCGCATCCATACCAACAGCTTCCAATCCCGACACCGCGTTTGATGGTTTCTGAT
>MDTC01265257.1_pt1 | contig 13039 bp, 14 predicted proteins | sample 811181 | NCBI WGS metagenome assembly MDTC01 (sample SAMN05326644, study PRJNA326480) | marine metagenome | isolation source: seawater | place: Pacific Ocean: North | collected 2011 | reverse complement strand
TAAATGTGCCTGTAGTCGTCGCAACCAGCGTTGCCGTTGGCTTTGGAGTTGGCTTCGGCACTTATCATTTTGCGAGTCGGTGATGAGCAAGAAAGATCCAAATTACGTTGTGAAACTAGAAAAAGCTATATCGAAAAAGTATGGTCAAGAGGCGATAGAGAATCCTCGTAAATATTGGACTGATGAGGATGAGGCTAGGCATGAAGAACAAGTCAAAAAACTTAGTGAAAAAGAATATAGAATAAGTGAGCAGAACGAGAAAGTAGAAGTAAATGGCGTTTTAATGTCTAAAAAACTACTTAATAAAGAGTTACCTAAAAGGAGTTGCCCTGTTTGTAAAACTTATTCTTTCAACATGAAAGACGATGCGTATATGGCCAAGTTTGAATGTTGCTTTGCATGCTACATAAAAAACATTCAGGGCGCGGAAAGAGAAAAACAGTGGCTTCAACAAAGAAAGAAAACTCAGGAGAAAAACTAAATGGCTACAACATTAGAAATTGTAAATGGCATATCTCAAGTCTTGGCTAACACCTATGATGGTGCGCTTGACGAGAATGGGGAGCCGGTTAAAATCGGACTTAAGAGAGAAGAGGGACACCCAATTTTAGACTCTCGTGTCATGGATGGATTTAAAGTTAGATTCCACGGAAATCAAATGTGTATCCACTATCACTCCGAGATTAAATTAAAGGATGTTTATTCTGGTCGTCTCGAAGAAGACGTTGAGGCTATGATAGATCAGATTGCCCAGTTCCTAAAGAAAGAATACAAGAAAGTAACTGGGAAAACTCTGAGTTTGACAGCAGAGGGAGAGACTAAAGTTATTGCTTCCAATACTTCTAAAATCCGAGTTTTTGTGCAAGCCCACAGATTTTACAACATCGGTGGTATGGAAGGCACTGATCCGGTCAAGGGAGAGTCAACTGATAGTGTTGATGCCAAATTCAAGTCTTTCTTGGATCAAGGTGGTTGGGATAAGAATAACGCAGAAGCAAAAGGCCAGCCAGTCTACGCCGGCAAAGGCAAAGTGCAGTCAAGAAAGGATATAAATAGCCCATTTAAGGCAGAGTAATGTCCTACCAGCTTTCAAAAAAGCAAACGGTTAAAGAAATAGTTAAGTGCGGTAAGGATCCGGCGTATTTCATCAATACTTACGCTAGGATATCTCACCCTTTGAAAGGCTTGATTCCGTTCAAGACCTATCCTTATCAGACTGAGATGCTTGAAGACTTTAACGATTATCGTTTTAATGTTATTCTTAAGGCACGACAGTTGGGTATTTCAACTATCACGGCAGCATATATTGTGTGGCTGATGTTGTTCTATCGAGATAAGAACGTTTTGGTCATAGCAACCAAGTTTCAGACTGCTGCAAACCTAGTTAAGAAAGTGAAGAACATTATGCAGAATGTTCCACCATGGTTGCGTATCGCAGAAATTAAAATCGATAACAGAACCTCATTTGTTCTGACAAACGGCTCCGAAGTGAAGGCTGCATCCACATCTGGTGATGCCGGCCGTTCAGAGGCCCTCTCGCTTCTCGTTATTGACGAGGCCGCACACGTTGATGGTCTAGAAGAGTTGTGGACCGGCCTGTATCCTACCCTTTCAACTGGTGGTCGCTGTATCGCATTGTCCACCCCAAACGGTGTTGGTAACTGGTTTCATAAAACTTACATCGAAGCCGAGCAAAACCAGAATGATTTCCACCCTGTTAGTCTACCATGGGACGTTCACCCTGAAAGAGATCAAGAATGGTTTGAGAAAGAGACACGCAACATGTCTAAAAGACAGATTGCACAGGAGCTTCAGTGTAGCTTCAACGCCTCTGGTGAGACAGTCATTCACCCTGATGATCTAGAGAGGCTTGTCAACAATACCATAGAGCCGACTTATAGGACGGGATTTGATAGAAATTTGTGGATATGGCAAAACTACACACCGGGTGCAACTTACTTAATGGTAGCCGACGTAGCCCGCGGAGATGCATCTGATTATTCTGTCTTTCATGTTATCAAAGTTGATACAATGGAAGTGGTAGCTGAATATCAAGGTAAGCCAAACTTAGAACAGTTTGCAACATTGCTAGATAACACTGGTAGAGAGTATGGTAATTGCATGTTGGTTGTTGAAAACAACAGTTTAGGTATTTCAATTCTGGAAAAACTAGCAAGTAAAGAATACCCAAATCTATACCATTCAATTAAAGGCACCCATGAATATATCGATCAGGTTCAGGCAGAGTCGATTAACAATTCAGTTCCCGGTTTTACCACATCATCTAAGACTAGGCCTCTTATTGTTGCAAAATTAGAAGAATTCATTCGTAATAAACTAATTAATATATATTCTTCTAGGGTTATCAACGAGTTTAAAACTTTTATTTGGCACAATAATCGAGCCCAAGCAATGCGCTCATACCATGACGATCTTGTCATGGCTCTGGCGATAGGGTGCTGGGTTCGAGACACAGCGATGGAAGTTAACAAGAAAGAACGCGAATATCAAATGGCCATGGTAGGTGGCTTTAAAGTTGAAAAAGGTAAATTTCAATCTACAATTCCGGGTATGGCAGGCCATAAAATAGGCGGCATGTCTGATGAGACAAGAAAAAATAAAAAACACTATGAAGAATTTGTTTGGTTACTTAAAGGATAAAAATGGCAGATCAAAGAAAAAACCCAAGAAATTCAAGGTCAGAACTTTTTAAGAGTCTGACTAAGATATTCTCTGGTCCAATTATAAACAGAAGAAGTCAAACAGGCCGACGCCTGCGGCGCTTTCAATTAGATAAGCACGCATCTAGATTTAAATCGGCCAGTGGCCAACAATTTAAGAGGAGCGAGTTCCATACGTTTGCAAACATGCAACCGTATATGATGAACCAACATAATCGTGCTGAACGATATGTTGATTTTGATCAAATGGAATACATGCCAGAGATTGCTTCGGCTATGGATATATACGCTGACGAGATGACCACCCACTCGGCTCTAACTCCAATGTTGAGCATTCATTGCTCTAATGAAGAGATCAAGGCGGTTCTCGATTCTTTATACCACAACGTGATGAATATTCAGTTTAATCTTTTTGGCTGGTGTCGTTCTATGTGCAAATACGGAGATTATTTTTTGTATTTGGATATTGATGAGAAAAAAGGTATTCAAAATACAATTGGGTTGCCTTCTCACGAAGTTGAGCGTCTTGAGGGCGAAGATAAAACCAACCCTAATTATGTTCAGTTCCAATGGAACTCGGCAGGTCTCACATTAGAAAATTGGCAGATGGCACATTTCCGTGTCCTTGGCAATGATAAGTATGCACCCTATGGAACGTCCGTGCTTGAGCCAGCCCGTCGTATTTGGCGCCAACTAACTCTTCTTGAAGATGCGATGATGGCCTATCGTATTGTTCGTTCGCCAGAACGTCGTGTATTTTATGTGGATGTTGGGGCAATTCCTCCGTCTGAAGTAGAACAATACATGCAGAAAGTTATCACCAGTATGAAGCGGACCTCTATTGTCAATGAAGATACCGGTCGTGTTGATTTAAGATACAATCCTATGTCTGTTGAAGAGGATTATTACATACCTATTCGTGGAAATACTCAATCAAGGATTGAAAACCTACCCGGTGGAACGTTTACAGGCGATATTGACGACGTTAAATATCTAAGAGACAAGTTGTTTTCTGCTCTTAAAGTTCCCGCATCTTATCTTACTAATTCCGAAGGCGCAGAAGAAGATAAAACTACTCTAGCCCAGAAAGATGTTAGATTTGCCAGAACCATTCAGAGGTTACAAAGAGCAATTATTTCTGAGTTAGAAAAGATTGGTATTATTCATCTTTACACTCTTGGATTTAAGGGTGATGATTTGCTAAGTTTTTCATTGTCTCTTAATAACCCATCTAAAATTGCTGAACTTCAAGAACTCGAACACTGGAAGACCAAGTTTGATGTCGCAGGTTCGGCTACAGAGGGATACTTCTCGCGTCGCTGGGTTGCCGAAAATATGTTTAACATGTCTGATGATGAATTCCTTCGTAATCAGCGTGAACTTTTCTATGATCGCAAGTATGATGCTCGCCTTGCTGCTGTAGCAGAGGCAGTTCAAGAAGAGGCTGCTGGAATTGGTGGCGATATTGGTGGAGATCTAGGCGGTGACTTAGGCGGTGACTTTGGTGGAGACGACCTCGGAGGAGAAGACCTCGGAGGTGAAGACCTCGGCGCACCACCAGACGCAGCCGCCGAAGAGCCTGCAGGAGAAGAGGACGTTTTGCTGGCAACCCCCGATACCGAGTTGGAAGAGGGTGATGTATATACACGGCCCGGCTGGAGCGGCGCGACTCACAAACACACAAAAGGAAATCCAAAATCAGTTAAAAGACAGAAAGGGGTTAAGGCATCTTATTCAAAAGAAACGTCTAGACCCGTTCGCAGAAACACACACAAGGGCTTTGACAGAGAGTCTATTATTCCATCGTTGCCAGAACAGTTAGCCAATGACCGTGATAAATTAGAAGAAAACGAGATATTCGAAACTAGTTATGAAGTAAGGCAATTAGTTGAAAGTCTACAAGATGGAGCTACACAAAAATGAGATTTAAACACAATAAGAAAAGAAATACCGCTTTTCTTTATGAATCTTTACTAAAAGAAATGTCTAAAGCTGTTGTCAAGGGTGACGACAGAAAACGAGTGGTCATTATGACTATACTAAAAGACTTTTTCTCTCCGGGTAAGATTTTAAAAGAGGAGCTTGCATTATATAAGTTTTTATATGAAACAAAAAAAGTTGATTTTTACACCGCCGAGAGAGTTATTCAAGAGGCCAGAAAAGATTATGATAATCTTGACACAAAATTAGTTTTCAATGAACAGACCAGACTCATCAATATGATCAACAAAAAGCTCGGCACTGAAGTATTTTCAGCATTTGTTCCAAACTACAGAAGCTTGGCTACAATTTCTCAAATCTTTAATACCAAAATGCCAGCTAAGAGCCGCGTCTTGTTAGAGCGTAAGATATTAAGCGTAATGGTAGAGAAAGAGCAAGCCCCAACTAAGATGACCAATATGCCAGCGCTTGATAAGCTGACTTATAATACATTTGTAGATAAATTTAACGACAAGTATGGCTCAGAACTTTTGAAAGAACAGAAAGATTTGCTTACTAGGTATATCTTATCTCTAACTGATAATGGTGTGTCATTAAAGATTTTCTTGAATGAAGAAATATCTAGGCTTAAACATGAGTTGGGCAATGCAGTTGAGACAGAGAAATTCAAAAATGATGGGATGATTGTTGAAAAGATCTCCGATGTTGCTAATCTGCTTGAAAGTTTTTCCAAGAGAAAATTAGATGGTATGGTAATAGAGAAGATCTTGAGAGTTCAATCGTTTGTCGAGGAGATGAACAGAAATGGCGATCAGGATTAAAGTAGGCTCTGAAGCTAAGGAAGAGCCTAAAAAACCAATAGCTACCACTAGTTTAGAAATTAGAAAAACTTTAGATGGTGATTTTTTAATATCCGACCATGCAGACATGGACATCATTGTCATGCCTAGTAAGAAAAAGATTGTTGCATTTCCAAAAGATCTAATGTCAGAAGTTGTCTATGGTGCTCAGGATAGATTATATAAGTTTCTCTCCAGAAAAGGTTTGATTGCAATTTACTCTATACAGGGTGGCTCAATTTATGGATCCCTAGAAGCAGAAATATTAGGATCAGAAGAATATGATCCAATAAGTTTGTCTATTATTAACATTGAAAAATTCATTGACGAAGAGCGTCCATATTTTGAATTTGTTGAAGAGTATGAAGAGATGGATGCCGACCGCTTTGTTGATCCCGACGAAGAACTTTCCACAGAGCTTGGCGAAGTTCCACACGAAAAAGTTAAAGGTAATATCCGCCCCGGCTATAATTATGGACCATACTGGCAGAGTTATATGCTAGAACAAAAACAAAGAGGCGAATAATGGAATTATTGTGGTTTGCGCTCGCTTGCTACGGCTTGACTTATCTTGTCGTATATGCGAGCATTTTTAATAGAATCCGACCAAGCAAAGAATGGCTTGGTGGTTTCGGCAAGTTATTTAACTGTTCCCTATGCTTTGGCTTCCATGCAGGGTGGTTTTTATTCGTCATTAACCGTTGGACAGAACTATTTACTTTTGACTACACTGTTGCAAACTTTTTTATTTGTGGCTGGGTAGGCGCCGGAGTTTCTTACATTCTTTCAATGATTGTTGGTGACGAAGGTATAAGATTAACAAAGGAGTGAACAATGCGACGTAGAAACATACCAGAAGTTCGACGCTGCTGTAGCGGCTCTTAACTCGGGCGGGTTGCGCCCGCTAATGTCGTTTGGAGATAAATATGGGAAAAGCACTTTTACGAGAATATTATGCACTTTGTGATGGTGGTGTCTGTCAAGACCTGCTGACCGAAGAAGAAAAGAAACTTATGGCCGCAGGTAAGAAATATTACATGACCGGCTGTATGCAGAAGTTTGATACGCCTAATGGTAACGGACGAGTGTATTCAAAAAGAATACTCCAACGAGAAGTCGATAATTATTGGAAACTTGTTAAGGAGCGCCGCGCCCTTGGGGAGTTAGATCACCCGGATGATTCAGTCATTAATTTAAAGAATGCGTCTCACCTTGTCACAGATATGTGGTGGGATGGTGAGGCATTAATGGGCAAAGTGGAAGTGCTTAATACACCATCGGGTGATATCCTTAAAAATTTAGCACAGTCCGGTGTTACACTTGGCATATCGTCAAGAGGACTAGGGTCGGTAAGAGAAGAACGAGGAACAACAATGGTGGAAGATGACTTTCAACTTATCTGTTTTGATTTCGTATCTGAACCATCAACTCCCGGCGCCTTTATGCATTCTGACAAAAAAATGAGAGAACACAAGGAACCAAACATTTTTACAAAATCTGATAAACTTTATAGAATGTTAAACGATATCTTAGTAGATTCGAAATAGGAAACAAAAAAATATGTCCACTAAATTAACTAAAAGTCAGATTAATGCGATAGTGCTAGAAGAGGTTCAAAAAGCCATCGCCGAAGGTCGAGTCGATGAGGGTGTTTGGGATTCGTTAAAGGCCGCAGCAGCAAAACTTGGTAGTTTAGAAAAAGGCGGCAAAGTTTTTGGCCGAGGCGAGAGAGACACAGCCGCCAAAGCACAGACAGAAAAATCTCTAGATAACATAGAACAAAAAGCAGGAGAAGCTTCAAAGGCTTTAATTAGTAAGCTTCGAGGAGAATTTGTCAAACAAGGCTTCCCAAACCAGAAGAATCAGTTTGAGTTTGCTGATGGTGTATATGAGATGGAAGCCTTCTACGATTCAATCTTAGAAGCAAACAAAGATGGTAAGATGCCTGCTGTTGTCGCCAACGAAGTTATTAAAGACTTGCGTATAATCGTGAAAAGATTTTTAGACTACGATTTGGCAGATATTTATAAACACTTTAAAGAAAGTAAAGATCTGTCGGAACAAGACCAAGAGCCTCTCGGTCAAGAAGAGGGCCCTATAGGTTCTGACAAGGACTCCACAACCATTAGCGGTCTGAAGAGTAATCTTATGCCAATGATTTTAGCTGCTCTTGGTGGCACCTCGTTGTTGGCAGATGTTTTCGTAAAATCTGATATGTTCAAGAACCTTGCTACCAAAGCAGTAACATCAAAGACTCCCGTGAAGTCACTAAAAAGCACGATCATGAAACTAGGCCCGAACGATGGCGAGGGTATGACTCAAATGGTAGCCCGCTTGTCGGGGGATCCACTTAATCCAAGTTCTACAATGGGTGATTTTTTCAAAGCCGCAAAGAAGATTGGCATCTCGCCAGCCAATCTAGAGAGCATAGGAACTTCTCTTGGGGCAGACCCCGGTGCGTATGCCAGCGCCGCAAAGAAAGCAGGGTCAGCTACACTTCAGCAGGTTTTTGGCCAAGATCCAACATTCTTTCTTGATAAAGGAACTTCTGCTACCACAAGTGTTATTAAGACTGTTACTAAAACAGTGGCCAAAACAGCAGTCAAATCGACGGTTATAGGCAAGATCGGGGCCACAGTTGGGCCCTTCTTGGCTCCATTGGGCATTGGATTGTTAGCATCCGCTGCGGGTGTTAAAGCCTTGCGTGTTAAAGGTCAGAAGTCTTCAAGAGCGCAGATGCTCAACGACCTCTTGCAAAAGCTCAACCTTGTTAAGGACGAGACAACACCAGATCAAAAATTATTAACACAACAAGATCAACTACCAGCAGTGATTGATACAACAACAGATTTAGTGGCAGTATCGGATCCAGAGGTTCCAGAGGAAGAAAAACAAGAAATTGTGCAGGGTCTAGATTTACAGAAAGTTGAAACAGCTTTGGCCCTAGCTGGCGTTTCTGATGAAAAGATACAGCAAATATTAAACAATATTAGAAATCGAGACACACAGTCTGCGGCTGACTCTGTTAGTGACGTTAAGGTAGATCTAGAAAATTCAGCGTCCGAGGTGCTAGCTAAGGAAGCAGAGAATCTTAAATTACCAACAAGCAATCAGTTCTCAACTCTTAACACAGAATTTAAAGAACTAGGACTACCAAGAAGTTTAAGCGCGTTCTTATCCAGAACCTTTGGTTATGAAACACTAACTAGAACACCAGAAGAGGCAGGTAGAGCTATATCGGAACAAGAAGCAGAACCAGCTACAGATAAAGCTCTAGCTACTAGAGGAAGAGCATTAGCTAAACAAATTGGTAAGTTAGAGGACGAGTCACTGAAGAGGCTTGCGGTAAGATTCGTGGTTAGATCAGCTTATGATTTTGATCGCCAAGGAGCCGACCAAGAAGACGAAAAAATAAATCTAGTTAAGAATGTTAAAACCATCTTAGGCTCCATGAATAAAGACGCAAAGATAGCGTCAGTCATCAATGCTGTGTTAACTGGAAACCCCGATAAGCTGACCGCAGATCAGATTGGTGCCCTTCGTAAAGCTGTTGCACAACGCTCTGAGGAAGCAGTCTTGTCGGAGACTCGTCGAAACGCAAGCGAAGAAAGATTTAGTAGGCTTACTAGAAAGCTAACCAAAAAGAGGATTCTATGAAAAGGTCAGAATTAAAAAAACTAATAAAGCCAATTGTTAAGGAATGTGTTCAAGAGACCATACTTAATGATGGCTTGTTATCTAACATTGTGTCGGAGGTGGCACAAGGAATGGGTAACCAGTTTTTAGTTGAGAATAAAGAAACAATTGTTCCATCAATGTCTAACGAAAATAGCGTTCGCATGGAAGCAATGGGTGCAGAAAAGAAAGCACAAATTTTAGAAACCAAGCAAAAATTATTGGATGCTATCGGCAAAGAGGCTTACGGTGGTGTTGATATTTTTGAAGACACAAAACCCCTGAAAGAATCAAGGTCGTCCATGGGTCCAGCAGACCCATTAAGATCAGATGGTAGGTCGTCTGATGACCCCGGTGTAGATATTTCAGGAATTATGGCTTTGGGTGGAAAAAATTGGAAAGCTTTGATAAGCTGATTACTACTTATAGTATTGAGAGGAGTTTATAATGGCTGAAAAGTATGCAAAGCGTTATCATGTGGGTTTAGGAAATGTTGGTTCTTATCAAGTTTCAGCAAAGCCCTTTATCACGTCATCTATACAGGTGCCTGTTTCGGGAGCTTCAAGTTTTGAATCAATTAATTTTCCATATGTAACTAAGTTTGTTACAATTAAAAACGATGGTCCAAACTCCCATGGAGCAACTTTAAGAGTTGCTTTTTCAGCAGATGGACTTAAGGACGAGAATAACAATTACTTTATCTTAAGTGGATCAGAATCTTTCTCGGCTGATCTTAAGGTAACCAAAGTGTTCCTAATGGGTCACGAAAAATTAAATGCTGACATGTCCACCACCGCCTCGGTTATCGCTGGTCTTACAAGTATCGAAGCTGACCTGCTAAGTGGTAGCTGGGCTGGATCATCTGGGGTCTAGTCGCCATAACGCTTAAGGGTAGGCTAGACAATGGGCACTAAATCAACACTTAACGCTAAGAATCTCAGAGATCAACTCAAAAGAATTTTAGATTATGTCAGAAAGAATCTAAGATTTATCGAGACAGATCTCAGCATCTCTGGCGATACAGAAATACACAGCACGCTTAATGTTAAGCCGGGTGGTGATTCTGTATTTGCTGTTGGGGAATCGCAAGTTGTTATTAATGAACCGGGTAATGACGTAGACTTTCGTGTTGAGTCTGACGCTGCAACCCATATGCTGTTTGTGGATGGTGGCAATAATAGGGTTAGTATTGGTTCGTCGGTCGATGCTCCCGCCGCAGTGTTCGAGGTCCAAAGCCCAGCAACAGCAGGTGTTCCTGCTGTTATTATTGATAATGACGACACAGATCAAATAGCACTTCAAATTACTGCCGCCAACATTGATGCATCAGCACTTGTTATAGATGGTGATGCTCTTACGACAGCCCACGCTATAAATATCTCAGCCGACGCCCTCACAACAGGCGGCATCCTAAACCTTGTTTCTGATTCGTCGGACACTACTGCTAGATCGCTTGTCAACATTATCAATGACAATAGTTCGGCAACCAACGTAACCTGCCTTACAGTTCGCAACGATGGCACCATGGCCACAACCGCGCCCACAGTTCTTATACACGACGCTGGTGATATGGCAGGCGACTCACACGCCACGCTTGAATTAAGGTATGAGGGCAATTCCGCTGGTAGACAGGCGTCCCTAGAATTCAACCAAGCAACAGGTAATTCTACTGACGATGACGATCTTGGTCAAATACTTGTGACTGGTCTTGATAGTGATGACAACAAAGAAAATTATTGCTTGATTAATTTTATGTCTTCTGATAGGACTAGTGGTGATGAAGGTGGTAAGATTCAGTTTAAGGTAATCGCAGACGGAACCGCAGGCACCGCAGGACTGAAAGAACTCTTCACCATCGGCGGCGAAGACGTTGCAAACACCGTAGTTCCTGCCGTCGTTGTCAACGAAGCTGGCATCAACTGCGACTTCCGTGTTGAATCAGACAACAACACACATATGCTTTATGTTGATGCCAGCGATGACACCGTAACGGTCGGAGCAGACGAACCGAAGCACAAAGATGGTTTCGCTGTTATAAACGACTTTAATGGAACAACTTTTGAAAACACTTTAGCAGACGGGCAATTCGGAAGCGCCGAGATATTAAGATACTCCCCCGGCGCGGATGATACTCTTGCAGCAGGCCAATTATTTTTCTTACATACAGACGGCACTTGGGATAGCACGGATGCTGATGCAGTTGCTACCGGAGCGACACAAATGCTTGGCATCGGCCTAGGCGGTTCCGCAAGAACTGTCGGGTGTGTAACCAGAGGCTATATACGAATCCCTTCTACAGAAATTTTAAACCTTCCCGGCTCTGGTGCCTGCGACGGCCTGCCTCTTTATGTTTCAACAACAGCAGGCCACCTAGACTTTACAGCCCCATCTGGAAACAATGACTTTGTTAGAGTTGTTGGCTATGCAATTGACGACGACAGTTCAGACGTTCTTGTTTACTTCAACCCAGATGCAACACATGTGGAGATTACAGCGTAATGTTAAAAACTAAGATTGAAGATCAAAATTTAATTTTTACTGATGACGCGATCATAGTGGAAAATACTATAGACAACCTTCACCGTGGTATCGAATTAATGATGAACTGGGAAAGCGGCCTGATGAAGAGGCACGCCGAGTTAGTATGTGAGAATGGAGGAGATATACTAGAAATAGGATTTGGTATGGGTATTTCAGCTAACTTTATTCAAGAACTAAATCCTGATTCACATACAATCGTAGAAAGTCATCCACAAATTATAGAAAAGTTAAAAGAGTGGGCCGCTGACAAACCAAATGTTATTGTGGTTGAAGGTAGGTGGCTTGATGTGATAGACCAGCTTGGCGTATATGATGGCGTTTTCTACGATACATTTGGTGACGACGATTATTTAAAGTTTGGTCCAGAGTCAGTTAAATTTACAAAGCCCGGTAGTATCGTCACAGCGTGGAATGCTGTAAGCCAACCAAATCAAAATTTATATGGGTTCACTGGTAACGTGACATACGAAGAGATAGATGTAACTCCACCAGACAATGGATATTTTTTTGGTAACAAATATTATTTATTTAAGGTTGTAGTGTAATGCCAACAACAAACATAACTGCTGCTGCGACTGGTGGTTTTGTAAGAGCAAACGTAACCTCTACTGGTAATGACGCCACTGACTTCGCTACTGTAAGAAACAAGAACACGGCAGATATTATCGATCTCACCGATACCGGTGACGCCATCGGCGGAATTAAAACGTCCGGCCGAGGCGCTACTACGTTCTCCGTATTGCGCTTGTTTCACGCCTTTGACACTAGTGGTATTACAAGTGGCGTAACTAGTGTTACGCTTCAGATTGAAAGGGTATCAGCAGCATCTGATTGCGATCTAATAGTGGTCAAAGCTAGCAAACCAGATACTAGCACGGACTTGGTTCTTGCAGATTTCGATGCTATTCCCGGTTTTACAGATGATGCATCTATGAGTGGAAATGTTACGGAATACTCATCTGAAATAGTGGAGGGCACTATCGGAACTACCAGAACGGATGTGACGCTTAATTCAACAGCTATAAGTGACGTGCAATCTCTCGATACTTTTGCTATTGCTATAATTGAGCACACTCATGACTATTCCAACGTAACACCAACGGACACATCAGGTTTTATATTTCTTGAGGGTGTTACAGGAGTGTCGGCATCCGAGCAGCCTAGACTTGTTGTTGTAACATCAGACGGCTACACACACAATGTTATGGGTGTAGCTGCTGCAAACATTGCAAAGGTTGATGGAGTCGCCACAGCCAACATTGCTAAAATCAATGGTGTTGATTAAATTTATTCCATACTATTTATTAATACAACATTCACAACTGGAGTTATTGTGAGTAACAGAAACTATAGAAATAACCG
>MDTC01137703.1_pt1 | contig 13039 bp, 4 predicted proteins | sample 811181 | NCBI WGS metagenome assembly MDTC01 (sample SAMN05326644, study PRJNA326480) | marine metagenome | isolation source: seawater | place: Pacific Ocean: North | collected 2011 | reverse complement strand
AGCGAAGGAACGAGGCGGCGCGAGCGCCGCATCCGCGAAAGAAAATAAGAAGAAAGAAAGTAAGAAAGACAAAGAGAAGGAGGAAGAGGACGAACAAGAAGCTCCCGAACCTAAATGGCCGGAAGTGAAAAAGGCGATGAAAGAAAAAGCGAAGGAGTTGACGATTTCGAGAAAGCTCGAAGATGGAGAACAGTTGGATTTGGCGATGTTTTATTGTTCGAGCGTGAACACGTTGAAAATCGAATGCGGGAAATCGTTGACACAGTTGCCAAAGGAGATTAAAAAGTTGAAAGGTTTGTTGACCTTGATTATCAGCGAGAACGGCTTGACATGTTTACCGAAAGAGATTGGTAAGTTGAAAAACTTGAGAGTGTTGGAGTGCGAGGGCAATAAGTTGGAATCGTTGCCGGAAGAGTTAAGCAAGTTGCAAAATTTGGAAATCTTGCGGTTAGGGAGGAACCAAATGAATGATGTGAGCGCGTTGAAAAAGATGAACAACTTAGTGACTTTAGTGTTGGATAATAATCGGTTGAGAACGTTAGATGATTTCGATTTAGGCGCGAAGTCGAGGTTGATTACCTTGAGTGCAAATAACAACGAAATTGTGGACGCGCCGTCGGATATCGGGAAGTGCACTTTATTGACGGAAATTTTGTTGAACAAAAACAACATCGAAGAATTGCCAGGTGAATGGGGGGAATTGAAGGAGAAGAAAGTGAGAGAAATTGATTTGGACGATAACCCGATCAAAGATTCAAAGATTAAAAAGATGATGGGGAAGAGCGATAAGTTTGTCAAGGAACTTTTGACGTACGTGAGGAAAAATTGCAAGACGGGATTGGCAAAGAAAGCCGGGAACGCGATGAAAAGTTCGAAAAAGAAGAAGAAAGAGAAAGAAGAAGAAGAAGAAGAAGAAGAAGAAGAGAAGGAAGAGGAAAAGGGAAAAGAAGATGCGCAAGAAGAAGAACAACAAAAAGGCGACGTTTCCGAGACTGAATCCGAACTCGAAGAGCGCATGTCCAAAATGTCCAAGAAGGAAAAAGAAAAGTTTAAACGAAAGCTCGTGGAAAAACAAGCGGAAAAAGCCCGGAAAATAGCCTTGGAAAAACGTTTGAAAGAAGATGCGGAAAATCTGAAACGCATGGAAGAGTTAGTTATTAGCGGCGCCGGAAATCGCGACGATGGCGAAGACTCAGACAAATCCATCGACTCCGACGACGAAGAAGCGCTCCTCGCGCGCAAACAAAAACAAAAGCAAAAATCTAAACCGACGTTCATGTACGCTCTCACTGATGAACAACGCGTGGAAGCGGAAAAAGCAGAAGCCAAACGCCTGTTTGAAAAAGAAAAAGCTGAACGCGAAGCTGCCGAAGCGCTCAAACACAAAGAAGAGGAAGCTATAAACAAGGCGAAAAACCTCAACGCGGTTAAACTCGATGGCGACGGCGCGAAGGACGGTCGATATACTTGGTCATATGCCAACGGTAAATTTGATCGCACGACGACAAACAAACCATCGAAATTGGAACACGGCATCGAAGTCGTCATCCCAAAACTCATCTGCGGTCGCCTGATTGGTAAAGGCGGCGCGACCATTAAATCTGTTTCTGAACGAAGTAAAGTCGTTCGAATTAACATCGATGAGACCAAAGGAGGTGCCGGGAACAGCCTATTAGTCGTACAAGGTTCCGAAAGTTCCATGGAAAGTGCCAGGATGTTGTTTAACAACGCCATGTAGTCTCTTTAATACATTCTTTTGCGTTTTTCATTTTCCTGCAAAATTTTCGTCATAAAATAGCATCTTCTACATACGCACCTAAATGCTTACCGCCCGCCTGGAAAAGCGCGTGCGTGATCTCGTTTTGAAGCGCGAGGAAGAGCACCGGCAGCGGCGAGAACAAGAGCAACGCCTCGGTGATGGCTTTTCGAACACCGCAAATGCCACGCTCCCATCGTCTCGAGCGATACAAAAATTGTGCGCAGCCATCGAAGCTCGAGGATTTACGAGAGAAGACGTGAAAAGATGCGTCTTGGATGTCTTGGTAGAAGAATCGGCCAACGGTCCCGTTCTCAATTTAGAGGACTGTTTCGATCGTTTGCTGATGTTTGTGGACAGAAATCGACTGCCAAGAGCGTTTCGAGGCGGCGTGGTGACTTCTTCGGAGAATAGAAAGAAAACGGAAGATGAGCAGTTAGTTTTGACAGTTGAGAAACCAACGACATCCGAGAGAGAAGAAGCGAACGCGACGTCGAAAGAGAAGGAAAAAGAAAAAGAAGAGAAAGAGCGAGAAAGAAACAAAATGATGAAAGAGCGAGAGGAAATGATTCGTGCTGCGAATGAGATGAGGAAAAAGAAGCAAGAAGAGAAAGAGAAAGAAGAGGCGAAAGCGTTCGCACTCGCACAGAAAAGGATGGTCGCGTATATGTCCTCGTCCTCGTCTGAGGATTCGTCCTCGGATTCGGAAGACTCTCTCGAAAATTTCGGTCTGAGCGAAGAGGAAATTGCACGAAAGAATAGCCATAAGAGGAACGTGAAAATGTACACGGAAAACAGAGCAGAGTTTGTGAGCGAGTTGCGGACAAAGTTAAAAGAGGCAAAAAAGACGGCGCAAGAGGAGAAGAGAAGGGCCGGGAAGAAGATGGATAAAAAGAGAGCGAAGGAGCTAGCGGAGGAAGTGAAGAAGATTTTAAACATCGCGGAGACGTTTAAGATTGGCGAGAAAGAGTTGGAGGAGGAAGACAAGGTTCCGACGTCAGAAAATGTGAAGGAGGAAGTAGAAGTAGAAGTAGAAGAAAAAGAACATGCTAGACTAGAAAAAGAGGAAGAGGAAGGTGAAGTAGAAAACAAGGAGACGAAACGCGATGCTGAAAGCGATGAAGACGACAATTTCCAAATTCTCGATGTGTTTGGCGACGACGAACCGGAAGCATTGAAATTAACGCCGGAAGATGAAGCGAAAAGGAAGCGCAAAAATATCGAAGCCTCGGTATTTGTCGGCCCGGTCTTAAACGTAGAAGGTACCGTTGGTACTGCCATAGTTTCGACGAAAAATTCCAGCAAGAAGAGCGGGACAGGATCATCTGGCAACGTGACAGCCGCGTTGGTCGCACCGAAAGCGCTTCTCGCCAAGATGTGTGTAAAAGAAAAATGGTTGGCACCTCGGTACAATCGATTAAAAACTGACGACAAGAAAACGATTCGATATAGCGTGACAATTGAGCGATCTTCCGGGCCAAAGTATCTTCGAAAACCAACGATACTTGCACAAACGGTCGCCCTTGGAGAGACAGATGGTAATGAACCGGACGGTGGGTGGAAGAGCGTGACAGAAGCGCAGGACGCCGCCGCATGTGTCGCACTTTTCCGAATCGTGTTTGTCGAAAGAGAGATGAAAACCGTTGTACCAAGCGAGTTGAGTCATCATTGGCGAGAATATTATCGTCAATCCTTGTTGCTTCGCGAGCTGTTCTCTGGACTCGAGGACGAAGCGGGCGAGTGTAATAATACTAAAACACAAAATGTAATGGGAGAAGATGAAGAAGATTGGGAAACTTTCGCCGAGCGGGCTCGAAAAACGCTCCTCGCGGCTCGAACAGAGAAGCATAAATTGGGAAAACAGCTCAGTAATACCGAAAATGATATAGATAAAGCTTCTCAGGATAGCCTTGCAACAACGTCAACTATCCTCAAAAGTATGAGTCGCGAAAAAGACTCCAGCGTTGCGGCAGAAAAGGAGGAACGAAAACAAGCACTCTCGGAACGTATTTTACATACCTTTCGCGATAAACAAAAATCTAAGGCGTGGAAAGATATCGAGAACAAACGAAACGAGTTACCGATTGCTAAACTCAGAGATGACTTCTTACATGCAATATCTGACAAAGATACCGTCGTCGTGTGTGGTGAAACAGGCTGCGGTAAAACGACGCAAATCCCACAATTCGTCTTGGACTATGAGATTGAAAATCTGCGAGGCGCGAGTGCAAATATCATTTGCACGCAGCCTCGTCGCGTCGCTGCGACTTCTGTTGCCGAACGCGTGTCTTTCGAAAGATGCGAAAAGGATGGTGTTGGTGGAAAAACGAGTGACATCGGGTATCAAGTTCGAGGCGATAATAAAACAAATCGAAGCTCGACAAAATTGACGTTTTGTACGGTTGGTATTCTCTTGAGACGATTACAAGGCGATCGATACTTGAAAGGCGTGACGCACGTCTTACTTGACGAGGTGCACGAACGAAGTCTAGACTCAGATTTCGCTCTTGCGTTACTTCGTGACGTGCCCGAACGTCGACGCCGGATGAATTTGCCACCGTTGAAGTTGGTGTTGATGTCTGCGACCATCGACTCGGACCTCTTCAGCAGGTACTTGGACAATGCGCCCGTGGTGACTGCACCGGGACGAACTTTTCCAGTTTCCACCGCTTTCTTGGAAAACATACACGAATTGTTAGAATACGTTTTAGACCCGGAGAACAGAGCGTGTCGCCGCCCGCGTGGCTTTGCGGACGAGGCGAAATCAGCCATGCGTGCCGGGGGCGGAGGAAACGATCGTCGACGAAACGCGCAACTTATCGATAGTTGGGGAGAGGATGCCTACTCGATGTTTGGCGGCGAAGAGTATCCGGAAAATCCGGATTATAACGCCGACGACGCTTTTTTAGAACCGTTGAGCTCGAAGACACGTTTGAATTTATCTCGATTGGACGAACACGCGATTGATTACGATCTCATCGAACAATTGCTCGTGTTTCTCGACGAGAGCGAAGAACGTGCGGGGCCAAGTAATGGCGGAGGCGCATTTTTGGTCTTTTTGCCGGGTAAAGGCGAAGTCGAAAGAATGGTAGATCGCTTGAAAGGCTTGAAACGATTTCGAGACGCCATCGTGTTACCGTTGCATTCGAATGTAAGTAATCGAGACCAAAAACTTTGCTTCAAGATCAATCTCGATTCTCATGTTCGTAAGATTGTTGTCGCAACGAATGTCGCGGAAACCTCCGTGACTATTCCAGATATCACGTGCGTGATTGATTCTGGACGCGTGAAAGAGAGAAGATGGGACCCAAAACGTGGTTTAGCCAGTTTGGAAGAATGCTTCATCTCTCGAGCGTCCGCAAAGCAAAGGCGAGGTAGAGCTGGTCGCGTGAGAGAAGGTAAATGCTTCGCTCTGTACACGTCCAAGAGACATGAGGTGCTGATGAAGTCTCATCAAGAGCCGGAGATGAAACGAGCGCCGTTGACGGAAGTAGTTTTGCAGATTACGTCCTTAGGCAATGGTCGTGACGCCAGAAAGAGTGAAAAATGCGAAGATGACGATGTCGATCCTCGTGCTGTGCTTTCGAGAGCGCCGGAACCACCATCGGAGGAGTCTATCGTTCGAGCGGTAGATACGTTGGTGAATATTGGTGCTTTAGAGCGAATATTAAGACGCAGCCAAAAACATACGAATAACGAAGATGAAAATGGTGAAGAAACGGTAGGATGGGGTGATGATGAGGCAAATGAGGCGAACATTATTCTCGCGCTCACGCCTCTCGGGAAACGCCTCTCAATGCTCCCACTCGACGCCACGTTGGCAAAAATGCTTCTCTTTGCTGTTCTGTTGCGATGTCTCTCACCAGCTCTCACGATCGCCGCTGTTGTCAGTCATAAAGTCCCTTGGCGCGCGAGCGACTCCGAGAACGAAGAAACGAGTGCCGCGTCTGTCATGAAGAAAAACTTGACAAAAAACGTGAAAGAAAACGAAAGCGTAGCAAAAAATGAAGTTTCCGACCATCTCGTTCACGCCGCCGCGTACGAAAAGTGGAATGTTATTGGCAAGAATAGCACGGCAGCACAAAAAAAGTTTGCGCGCGAAAACGGTCTGGACCACGATGTGTTGCGTCAGCTTTCCGATTTACGTAAGCAGTTTTTCGACGCGTTGAAAGCCGGTAACGCTCTCAATGGGAACAATGCCCTGAACGATTACGCAAGCATGGACGACCCACACTCCCCGTGGAACGTCGATGCAAAGAAACCAAAGCTCATCAAAGCTGCATTAGTCGCTGGATTATATCCAAACCTCGCCTACGCCGACGCCATTGAAATCGGCCCGAAAAATGCCGCCGATAAAAAAACTATCTTCGAATGGAAAGACTCGCGTAACGCGGACGTGTATCCGCACCCGTCCTCGCTCGTGTCTAAAATCTCACGTTTACCGGGAACAAGAATCCCACCACGTCAATTCTGCGTGTACGCGGAGAAAGTAAAAACGTCGCAAACGTTTTTGCGTGAGTGCACAAAAGTCTCGCCGATTGAAATTTTGCTTTTCGCCGGTAGAAAAGTGAACGTGGAACACGAAATGAAGCGAGTCGTTTTAGACGATTGGCTGAAAGTGTTAAATGTCGACGCCGTCACGGCTACTTTGTTTAAAAGGTTACGCGTGATTTTAGATCATGAACTTGCGAAAGCACACAGAGATGACGACGATGAGAAAGAGTTCACTCGAGAAGACGGTGACGACGAATGTTCTGAGCTCTTATTCAAGCTCGTGCGAGACATTCTCACGTTTGAGTAGAATGTGCACAGTGAATAGGTAGAAGCTAATGATATGTGTTAATAAAAATGTAACTAGGAACTCGAACTCGAACTACTCGACGTCGACATCGAACTACTACTACTATCACTACTACTATCACTACTACTATCGCTGCTACTATATGACGACGAAGAAGAAGACGTTGACGACGAAGATGACGAAGATGTTGAAGAAGAAGAAGAAGTGCTACTACTCGAGCTACTACTCGAGCTACTGCTGCTGCTGCTGCTGCTCCGCTTCCTCTTCCCCCCGCGCACTTTATCCACTTTCCTCTTCAACGCGGCGTCTCGTCTTTTCTTCTCGTCGAATTGCAGCTCCTCGTTCTTCCCGAATCTCGCAAACTCTTGAAACTTCTTCCCGCTTTGCTTCAGCATTTCACTTTTCGATTGTCTCTTCACGTACGTCCCGGCGTCTCCCGGCTTTAACTTGCACTCGTACGTCCAGTGTTCGACGGAAAAACACCTCTGGCACTTCCGGTTGGCGTTCCTTCCCGAGTCTCGCTCGCGGCTGCCTCCTTTGTGTTTCTCCAAAATGAATCCCATCTTCTTCGAGATTCGAAAGATTGGAATCCCTTTTCTCTCAAGCCTCCTTCGAACAAAGAAAGCGCTCTTCGATATCGTCGTTTCCGCGCGGAGGAAAAGAAAAGGAGAAGAAAAAGCTTTTCGGCAAAACGGTGTTTGTCCTCCGTCTCTTAGTATTCTTCTCGTCTCCTCTTTTGTGTTCTCCTTTTAAAGGTGGTCGGTCTTTAAATCGCTCTGTGTTCTCTCTCTCTCTCTCGAAGTAAGAAGAAGAAGGGAAAAAATGTGAAGCGATTATTCGATTCCCTTTCGTCACTTCTTTCTCTCTCTTGCGCTCTCTTGCGGGCCTCCTCCAAACGAGAGAGAGAGAGAGAAAGAAAGAAAGAGATATGCATCCGTTCCGCCGCGCCGGGTTGTTCGACGCGACGACCGAGGCGGAGCTTCTGGAACAGCAGAGGCAGTTTCTGGAACGGCGGCGCGACGAAAAGTCCACCGACGAGAGCGCGCCAGCCGCGACAGCCGTGCGGGTTGGACATCGTCAAAGTCGACGAGGAGACGTCGAGAGGACGACGCAAAGCGCTTTTTTGATGCGCAAAAAGGAAGACGACAAAACCACCACCACGACGACGGCTGGGCGAGATGGAGACGAAGAGAGAAGAAACGGGGAAGAGGCGACGAAAGGTGGAGGCGAAGAACGCGTTGCGGGAAACGAGGCGGCGGGCGAGGACTTTGGTCCGTTCGTGGTGGAAGAAGCGTCTCTGAAAATTATCGAACGAGACACGTCGAACGTGATTCCAACGGCGCCGACGGCGAAAGGAGGAAGCGAGAAGAGAGGGTTTCCGAAAGCGGAGCATCGATCGAAAGAAGGTGGAAACAAAGAGGATCCGAAAATTATGAGTAAGTTTGCGAGACGACGCGCGGAAATGAGAGGGGAGAAGATTTTGGACGTGCGCGAACCGGACGCGAGTCGGCGAGAGGGAGGGAGGTCCGTGGGCGACGCGTCTGCTTCGGCGGCGGCGGCGACGACGACGACGATTCTTCCAGAACACGAAGATAAAGACGTCGCGGCAGAAACGAAGAGAGTTTTAGAGTCCATGAGCGTGGAGGATGCGTTGAAGCAGAAGAAAGAGTTAGAGGAGAAGATGGATCCAAAGATGGTGGCGTTTTTTCGGAATCGGAATCGGAATCGGAATAATAATATGAATATGAATATGAATAAGAGCGAGGATAAAGGTTCTACGGCGCCTCGGTCCGGAAACCATCAAAACAGCAGCAAATATAATAAGGGTACGAGCAATAAACCAGACGCGATGAAACTAATGAAAGCGAACGTCGATCCAATGTCCAGAGTACACGCCGCGGATGTTCGATTCACAGCTTCGGGTGAACCAATCGTACCGGTAGAACACTACAAAAACATCTCCGCTCAGGAAGGAAGGATTCCTGCACCGACTGAACGCGATTTTGTTCGCACCGGAGGATTATTTAACAAACCAAACATTGCGGCGTCGACATCGATAGAGGAGTGCGACGATCCTGGGTACACGTTATTAGAAGCTCGACAGTTGTGCGTGTCGTCTGTCCCGGGACAACGAGCGTTAGGGTATCGTTTGTTAGCCAACGTGTTCAAATCGGCGCGAAGGTTCGGACACGCGCCGGAGAGAGTCGCGACGGAGGAGCCACAAGAGTTGCCACTGGGAAGCACGTGGGCTGGAATATGGGTTTCTGCAGTCGTGGATGTTGGTGCCGTATCGCTCGTTCGACGTGGATTGGATGATTCAAACCCGCTTGTTTTTTCCTCCGCCGCGTTGGCGATGCGAGAGTTGTGTTGTGGTCGAGGCGGCGGTGGCGTGTTTGGGACGGAAGAACGATTAATGTCGCAGTTAGAATCGTTTGCGGGTGTCCCTTCGATCTCGAAAGCGTATTCCGTCGTCACGTGTCATGCGCCCATCTGGAGAGAATCGCGAGACGACGCACCTAAGGGTGGTCGAGGGTACGAACCGAAAGCGTGGGAACCTGCCGGCGGTGTCATTGAAATCAACCAAAGCACGAATTTGGTGTGTTGTGATGAGGAAGACGAGGAAATCGAGAACAAAGTCATGCAGGCCGCCACGACTGGAGCAAAATTAGACCCAGAAGCAGAAGCCGAATTAAGACGGATAGAATCCGAACGAGCCGTCGATCCGATCGCGGCTTTCTTGAGAGCGAAAACGTTGGAACGAGTGAGGTATTTGCTTGAGATGGAACGTAGTCCGGTGGCAGAAATCCCCCTTTTGCAATTTTTATCCACGGCAGCAACGCACTCGACTTCCGCCGCAGTAGCTGTAGCAAAGTGTCCGAGACTTTTGGACTTATTGTGCGAACGTGTGACAAGCTTTACATCCTCATCATCCTCATCGGCTCCGCCGGAAGGTGTGAACCCAATCGCCGCGCGCGCGTACGTTTTGGAGACAATTTGTGCCATCATACGCGTCGCCGGTCCGCGCGTTGTCTTCGAAGCATCCGATATGAGCAACGACAGAGTGAATATCGCACACAGCGCGGTACAACTCGTGGCATCCATCAAACCAATGGAGGACTTTGAACCATCATCGGCGAATTGCTGGCGCCAAGCCATGCGTCTTTGGTCACTTTGCGCCAATCGAAATGTCCCGACATGTCCGACAGCGGACGATTATTTCTCTCTTTTAGCGAACTGCGTGGACGTGGACCCTTCGAACGTCTCGAACGAGGGGTACGAAACCGTTCGCGAGGCGTTTAACGCGTTTTCATCGTTTTGCTCCAACCAAAAGAACATGAAAGCGTCGATGCCGTTGTTGGAGAAAATTTGCATCTTTGCGAGTCATTGGATTCTGAAGAATCACGAGTCTTTTTCAGCGACCGGTGCCCGATCGCGCTTCGCGTTCGCATCTGCGGCTTTTTATCTCGACTCTGCGAATCTTGCGGGAATTGTCTACAAAGGAAACGGGGAGGACGTGGAGGACGATGAAAGTTCGAACACGAGACGTCGACTCGCAAACGCGCTCTCAAGGGCGTGCGATATTTTACTGCGAGAGTTGGCGGCAGATTACGCCCGAGGTGTCATCGCGAGTTCGGAGTTTTATAAAGCAAGAGCATCGAGAGGAGTGGCGATGCACGGCGTGCTTTGTGTTCTCAAAACGCTCGCTGCTGGTGGAAATGAAAGTGAAGAGAACGAAGAAATGCGCAAATCGAGCGAGGACGAATACATAAAAAGCATCGCGCAAAATAAAGCACTTGAAGCTATCGATACGCTCTGTGCTGCTATGTATCGAGAAACTGTTGGCGTGGAGCGTGCCAGACGCGCAGATGTGAAGATGCGTCAACAACGCGCGCGTCATCGCGGTTTCTCGATGGACGTTCGGGGCGGCGACGCGAGAGCCGCGAGGGGACAGATTTCACCAAAATCAGGATCGTCTCCAAACAGACCGAAGAAACAATCCATCGCTGGATCTACTGGAAGCCCAATCGACGATATTGGTCTTTTAAGCTCCTCGCCACCTTTAAGCAGCGGCGGTCTCATCCACACGAACGAGGCGTTCGTGAAGAAACGTATGTCTTTCGATACTACATCAAACGCGATATCTGCGGCTTTTCAGCAAAAAGCTCGCATCGGTAAAATGGAAGAAGTTGCCGCGACGCTCGTTGCCGAAGATAAGAATCTTCCAAAAAGAACTCAAACGGAGGACCCGTCCCCAGCTTTAGGCGCCGTTCGCGAAGGATTCGCCACAGATCAGTCATCCTCGGCGCAGAAACGCGTAGGTGGCGCTGACTTTGATCGAACTTCAGATAGAAATGACGAGTTAGAGAAACTATACTTTGATAACTATTCCGGCGAGGAGTCTGCACAGGAAGCGCACGCGCACGAAGTGACCACATTTATGGGTTTGCGTGCGTTTTGGGCTTCCGCGGCGCTTCCCACGCAACGCGCTTTAGTCGAAGCCTTGGAAATTCTCGAAAGGTTTGGTTTACCAGAAATTGTCGAAGATGAATTCGCACCACCTATGGATGAAGAGGAAAAGAAATGTCGTAAGAATCACCAACGCGCGGAGTACACAAAGACGTGCTTATATGCTACAGCAACGTTGTTACGTTCGTTACCGCCTGGAGCTGGAAGCTTGGCAAGACTTGCCTTGAAGAATGGCTTCATGTCCATGCAATCGCTAGACGTGGCGTTAGATGCGACGAGAAGCGCTTTGCTGGATGCCGAGGCTGATTTCACAAACACGGCAAATAATATGACACCTTCAAACATGACGAACGTTATCAGCGCGACGCAAGAGTGTGGGGTCATTTTGTCCTTGGCGGCGCAAACGCTCGTCCCACCTGCAGAAAGTTGTCGTGATGCGCTTCTTGGTGGGTACACGATTGAATTCACCACAGTTCCCGAGGCGCGAGAATATGGTTGCGATCCGATAAAGTCTGTTTTGCCAACTTTCAGTGATTGGTTTTTCGCCCCAGTCTCTCCATCCTCTGCGGTTCGCGGATGGGACGTCGCGAGCGTTTCATCCAACCTCTCACTCGTTCTCGGGTACGAAAAGTTACACGCATCCACAATCGTCGAGTTAAACTCATCGAAAAAACTCGCCGCAATCTCCAACGTTTTCTTGAAAGAAATGGTCATATGGCGCGACCCTGCCGTCACGGCACCTTTGGCATCTTTGACCGATTTGTACTGGTCGCAGACGGTCTTTGAGTTTTTACAAAATGACGCCATGCAAACGGCATCCTCTCCATTAGGCTACACGAAAAGAATCAAACCGAAAGAAAAATCGTTGAGTGATCCTTTATCTGTTGCGGAAGGGTCTGGAGACGCATCCGTATCGTCCGCGCTGGCGATTGCTTTTGGAACAACCTCTTATGCGGATGCTTTGTTCGGTAGACACGTCAGCTTTTGGCTTCGATCGGACGTTTCCCCCAAAGCTCGAGCATCCTGTTGGATCGCTTTGCGTGAAAATTTGAGTCTTCACTTACTTCCGAGCATCGCAAAGTTAGTGGAGCCTATTCATTCGCACGTCATATTACCTCGTGGCGGTGAACAAGATCCTGAAATGTTTGAATTGTACATCTCGTCGTTAGAATCGGGCGATTTAGATAAATGGTTCGCATCGTGGGAGAAATTCGAAGGTTGGGATTACGGTAGCAATGGCTCGAGAGGCGCTCGTTTACCATTCGAAGCGCCACCAGTTCCGGTTGCTTTGGTCGTCCACGCCATCGCGCACGTCGTCCTCGGTGGCGCGGGAGGGAACGCTTTGCAAAAGAAAACCATTCGTCGTTTATTGTTGAAAGATCGCACCGGAACGTATCTGCGAGCAATCATGAACACACCATTAATGCTCCGTCGTCGACCTCGGTTCGCGAGTACTTCGGCGAAAACGAACGCGGGAGAGTTACACGAATCGCCATTTGGTTGGGGCTTCTGTTTCGGGAAGTTTGGTAAGTGGGAAGATATGGGCCCAAGACGATCGGTGTTGTTGGACGCTTGCGGCGAAGACGAGGAATTGTTGAGATTGTTAAGGCACGCGTTGGTGGCATGTAAGTTGGCCACGAGAGAAAGCATGGACGTCCATGCGTCGGAGATGTCCGTGGAGAAAACCAGTAGTTTTTATGCGTAGAAGCGCGTGGATTGAAGAAGAGTTGCTCGTTTACTTCACATGTACATACTGCGAAGAAGCGAGAGTCGGAGGGGAAGCCGCCGCGGCTGAAGCCGGCGACGGCGGAAACGGTCTACATTCAAAAACACGTGTAATACTTGCACATTTCGAGAGAGAGTGCGCGAGGATAACACACACGTGTTGTTGTACATACGACCGCATACATCGTGTACAGGTACATATGCGACTATATAATTGTTTTTATGTACAGTAGTTATTTTTATTAAACTATGATTACATGCATATGCAAACCTTACTAAAAATTGTCCTT
>MDTC01254417.1_pt1 | contig 13040 bp, 9 predicted proteins | sample 811181 | NCBI WGS metagenome assembly MDTC01 (sample SAMN05326644, study PRJNA326480) | marine metagenome | isolation source: seawater | place: Pacific Ocean: North | collected 2011 | reverse complement strand
GTTTTCACGCAGGTTTGCGGTCAGATCGACCGCCTCCAGCCCGCTGCCCGCCCACACCACCCTGCCGTCCGCCCGCAGCGGGCCGGGGTCGGGGGAGACCATCGTGCCGTCGAGGTCGATGTCGCGGACCTCGAAGCGCAGGCCGCTGCCATCGAAGGTGCCCAGCAGCGACAGGTCGTCGACCTCGATGGGGTTCAGGTCCGGCCCGGTGAGCTTCACGTGGCTGTCGGTCAGCGCGATGTTCTCGAACAGCAGGTCCACCGGCAGGCCCTCGAAGGGGGCCGCGTCGGGGTCGGGCTCGCTCGCGAACATGCGCACGATGTCCAGGTTGCCGTCCTCGTCGATCTGCAGGTCACCGTCGAGCCCCTCGGCCTCGAGCTTGGTGATGTGGACGGTTCCACCAAATATATCGAGCAGCTGCAGCTCGGCGCGGGCGTGGCGCAGGGACACCACCGCCCGCCCGCTGCCGTCCTCGAGCGCGACGTCGTCCACCTCGATCCAGGACAGGAGGTTCGTGCGCAGGGAGCCGATCTCGAGCTCGCCCTCGCTCATGAAGCCGGTGACCAGACCCTCGACCTCGGACGTGATCCGGTCCTGCCCGCCGGGCGTCAGCAGCCAGCCGCCGACGCCGCACAGCGCCACGCCGAGCAGGCCCACCACCACGAGTCCGCCACACCCGAGCCGCGACAGGATCCGCCGGCCCTTGCCCTTCTTCTTCTTCTTCGCCGGCTCCGTCGGTGCCTCGGTGACCTCGGTGACCGCGGTGACGACGTCCTCGGCCTGTTCCGGACCCGAGGGCGTCGCGGACGGAGCGTCGTCCTCGCTCCCCTCCCCGCTCACAGCGCCTCTCCGATGGCGATGGCGAGGTTGACGATGACCGGCTGGTCCTTGCCAAACGGCGTCAGGCCCACCGCCCGGGTCGGGATGCGGCTGTCCGGGATGTCGTCACAGCCGTAGTACCGACCGACATAGTAGTTTGGATCGGACGGATCGGTCGGCTCCACGTAGTCCGCCGACCGCTGGGGGGAGCCGTCCTCGGGGTAGCGGGGACGGAAGGCGAGATCGACGCGCAGGGGGCCGATGGGGGTCGCCTGGCGGAAGCCGATGCCCGCCCCGAGCCGCAGGGAGTGGGGCCAGTTGGTGGGGAGGAACTCCTCTTTCGACCGTGCGAGGAGGCCGACGTCACCGAACAGCGCCATGCCGCGTCCGGACGGCCAGCGGCGGCGGACCTCCCCCGAGATGAGCCCGGCAAAGCGCCCGCCACGGGGCAGGAAGGTCGGGTTGGGCTCGAGCCGGGTGCCACCGGTCTTGCGGGTGAAGGGCCAGAACGGGCCCTCGACCAGATCCTCCTCCTGGGCGAGGCAGACGCAGTCGTACGGGCCGACCTGGTTGATCCGGAAGGCGCGGATGTCCTGGGAGCCGCCGAGGAAGCCGCGCTGGTTGTAGGGGATGGCATCCTGGAACGTGTTCGCCGGGCCAGGCAGCCAGCGCCCCTTGAGCCGAAGTGCAAGGGTGTAGGGCACTTCTCGCTTGTTCGGCGAGAGCAGCGACCGGTAGAAGCGGGCCTCGCCGTACAGGTCGGTGAAGCGGAAGCCGTCGGTGGTGAGCGGGATCGCCTGGCGCACCTCGAACTGGTAGAAGTAGCCCCCGCGCGGATCGAGGGCGACGTTGCTGCCCTTCTCGCCCTTGCGCCAGTCGATCTGGATCCGCGCCTTGAGGGTCGGCAGCAGGAACGGGTTGCGCACGGACGACGGATTGCCGCCGTAGGTGGCGGTGACGAGCAGCTTGTCCAGCTCGGTGAGGTCGGCCTCGTCGTTCGAGAACAGGCTGCCCGCGCCCAGCCGGGTCAGCTCGACCTCGGGGCCGAAGTTGAGGATGACGCTGTCGGTGAACCGGTGGGCGAGGCCGGCCGAGACCTTCGCCCGGCTGTAGAGCAGCTGGCCCGCGAGCAGGTCCCGCTGGAAGGACAGCTCGGAAGTGAAGTCCCACTTGGACGGCTTGGGCGAGCCCGCTGGCTTGAACACCCGCGAGCGGGTGTAGCCGACCGAGAAGCCCCACAGGATGCGGCTGGCGTCGAAGCCGCCCTGCAGCGGCACACCGACACCGGCGTTCACCGAGGCTTCCAGACGCCCGAGGTGCTGGTCGATGTTGTAGTGCGACAGGTCGGTGCGCACGCGGGGGGTGATGGTCGTGCCGTCGTAGACGACGCCGCCGCCGGAGCGCACCCGCCCGAAGTGGCCCTCCTTGAGCTGCACCCGGACCGGCACCTCCCGGCGGCTTGGGTCCGAGAGATCAGGTTCCACCTGGGCAAAACTGAAGACGCTGGTGGCGATGAGCCGCTGCTGGGCCTCGCGCAGCTCGTACTGGGAGAGCTTCACCCCCGGCTTCAGCTTGAGCACGTCGCGGATCTGGGCCTCATCGAGGCGATCGTTGCCCTCGATCGTGATCTCGCCGATGGTGGTCGGGGGGCCGGTCGTGGCCTCGACCACCACGTCGACGGTGTGCTCCGCCGGGTAGGCGTCGATCTGCGCCTCGGCGTCCGCGTAGGCGTAGCCGTGCTCCTGCATGCGCTGGACGAGATCGGCGACCGAGTAGTCGACGTAGTCCAGGTTGAACGGGTCTTCTGGCTGCAGGTAGGACGTGCGCGACCACACGCCCTCCTGGGTGTTGCGCCAGAAGCGATCGGCGAAGTCGTCCTGCCAGGCCACGTCGAGCTCGCGGACCAAGGAGGGCTCGCCGAAGGTCAGGTGCGCGGTGACCACGACCACGCCGGCCTTCTTGAGCAGGCCCTCGCGATCGAAGCGCTGGGGGCGCTTGCGGCGGATGTGGAAGCCCTCGACCCGGGCGTCGAAGTAGCCGTGGTGCGCGAGCCAGGTCTCGAGGCGGTAGGCGTCGTCGTCGAGCATGTCCCGGTCGAGACGCACCGCCCGCGCCGCCCAGGTCAGCCCCGGCGTGCGCACCCCGAACCCGCTCTCCTTCTGGGCCATGGCCGCCCGCAGCTCCGCCTTCGAGAAGGGTCGGACAAAGGGCGGTCCCAGCCCTTCGAACTCCACCTTGTGCACGATGTCGCCGTCGACCTTGCGCCGCGCGGACGTGCACCCCGAGACAACGAGGAGCACGGCGAGCAAACAGGCGAGGGTGCGGAGTGGGCGCGGGACTGGCACGGGGGCAGCCTATCGCGCCGGGGCCGGATCGGATTACCCTGCGAGCCCTTCCGCGGAGCGACCTTGGGCGGCCTCGCCGGCATCCTGCACTTCGACGACGATCCGCCCGACCTGGACGCGCTCGCCGCAGCCTCTGCCGCGCTGGCCCATCGTGGCCCGGACGGCGACGGCACCTTCGTCGAGGGACCCATCGCGCTGGCGCACCGGCGCCGGGAGCTGGTGCCCACCCGCTCGCGCCAGCCCCTGGTCGCAGACGACGTGGTGGTCCTGCTCGACGGCTGGATCTACGACCACCTCAAGGTGGCCCTCGCGGCGGGTGACGCGCGGACGGATCTGACCGACGTGGAGGCGCTCGCGCTGGCCTGGCGGCGGTGGGGCACGAGCCTCACCCAGTACGTCGACGGCGACTTTGCCGCGGCATTGTGGGACCGCCGGTCGCAGGAGCTGCACCTGGTGCGGGATCGCCTCGGAGTCCGCCCCCTGTATTGGAGCCGACAGGGCGATCGCTTCGCCTTCGCGTCGGAGCTGCCCGCCCTGCTGAAGGTGCCGTGGGTCGGCCGCTCGCTGTCCGGACCCGCGCTGTCCGAGTACCTCGCCTTTCGCGTCGTGCACGCTCCCCGCACGCTGATCCGGGGGGTCCAGCAGGTCGAGGCCGCCCACTGGCTGCGCTACCGCCGCGACGGGGTGTCCACCCGGGCCTACTGGCACGTGCCCTACGCCCCCGCCGGCACGACCGCTCCCTCCAGCAAGGACGCGATCGAGGGCCTGCACAGCGGGCTGTTGAACGCGGTCCGTCGACGCCTGGCCAGCGGTGCGCCCGCAGCGCTCTACCTGTCCGGCGGGCTGGGCTCGACCGCGATCGCCGCCGCCGCCGCCGAGCTCGGCGAGGCCCTGCCCAGCTGGACGGTCGGCTTTGCGGACGACGACAACCCGGAGACGCCCTTCGCCGGGCGGGTGGCGCGCCTGCTGGGCCTCGAGCACAACGAGGTGGTGGTCGGTTCCGCCGAGCTGGCCGACGCGTTCGACGACACGGTGCACGCGCTGGGCCACCCGATCGGCAGCCCCGCGAGCATCCTGCAGCTCCTGCTCGCCCGCCAGGTGCAGCCCCACGCCAGGCTGGTCCTGTCCGGCGACGGCGGCGAGGAGCTGTTCGGCGGCCGCATGCTCGACGCCGCCACCCGCGGGCTCCGGCGCACCAGCGCGGTCCGCCGCCTGCCCCGGGCCATGCGCGGCCCCGCCGCCCACATGCTCACCGGCCACGGCCCGGTCGACGCCATGCACCTGTACGGCCTCGCGCTCGAGCTCGGCGGCAGCCGCCTCTTCGACACCGAGGAGCGCCGCGCCCTGCTCACCGACGCCGACCAGGTGCGCCCGTGGGTCCGCCACGAGGTGCTGGTCCGCTTCTACGAGGACCTCGACACCGACCCGGTCAACGCCGTGCTCCACGCCTTCCTGTGCTCCTGGCTCCGCGAGCGCGCCCTGCCCCAGGCCGACCGCACCGCCGCCGCCGCCGGGCTCGACATCCGCTTCCCGCTCATGGACCGGGGCGTGGTCGAGGCGGCCGCAAGCCTGCCTGGAAGCTTCAAGATCCGCCGACGTGGTGGTGCCCTGCGCACCCGCTGGCCCCTGCGCGCGCTGCTCAACGGCGTCATCCCGGCGACCCTCGTCAACCGCCCCAAGCGCGGCCTCCCCGCCCCGCTCGACAGCTGGCTCGCCGGACCTGGCCGGTTGTTCCTCGAGGATCGCGCCAAGCGCCTGCAGGACCGCACCACGCTGTTCCGGCCCGACGCGGTCCGCACCCTGGTCCACCGGGTCGGCAAGGTCCAGGGAGCGGGGCTCCAGTGCTGGTCGCTGTTCATCCTGGACGCGTGGTTGCAGGCCCTGGACGTGTCGACGACGGACCAGTAGGTCACGCTCCACTCGGAGGTTCCCGTGGCCCATCCCTGGCACGACCTGCCCAACGACACCCATCACGCCGAGAACTACTTCAACGTCGTGATCGAGATCCCCCGCGGGAGCAAGGTCAAGTACGAGCTGGACAAGCCCACCGGCCTGCTCCGCGTCGACCGCGTGCTCTACAGCGCCGTGCACTACCCCTGCAACTACGGCTTCCTGCCCCGCACCTACTGCGACGACAACGACCCGCTGGACGTGCTGGTCCTGGGCACCGAGCCGGTCGTGCCGCTGTCCATCCTGACCGCCCGCGCCATCGGCGTGATGCACATGATGGACGAGGGCCAGCGCGACGACAAGATCATCGCCGTGCACACCACCGACCCGTCGATGGCCGTCTACAAGGACATCAACGAGCTGCCCACCCACCTCTTCCGCGAGATCCAGAAGTTCTTCGAGACCTACAAGGATCTCGAGGGCAAGCAGGTGGAGGTCGACGCCTTCAACGGCCACAAGCGCGCCACCGCCGTCGTGATCGAGGCGATGGAGCTCTACCGTCGCAAGGAGCAGACCGTCCGCGGCTGGGGCTGAGCGCTCAGTAGACGACCAGGTAGTACGCGAACTCCTGGCCGGTGTACGTGGACGCGCTCCCGAACGGCGCCGGCGCCGAGCTGGAGAAGGTGTACGACTTGTACCAGACGGTGGCCGACGTGGACGTCGTGTACGAGATCTTCGCGGTCGAGTCGTAGATGGCCATGATGTAGTAGGTCCCGGCCGCCAGCCTCACGTCGGTGACGTCCATCTCCAGGCGCGCACTCGCCAGGGTGTGCGCCGATGTCTCCGCGATGAGCGCGCCCGGCGCCCCTGACGCGTCGGAGTAGAGCGCCATCTTGACCTTCTGCCCGCTCGACAGGGCGATGAGGCCGAACTTGTCGAGGGTGACCGGGCTGGTCACCACCAGCTTCGAGCCCAGCCAGAAGTTGGCCGCGTGGCCCGACGTCTCGCCGAGCGCCGTGTCGTGGCCCAGGTTGAACGTGGCCGCCTTGCAGACGGCGTTGTCGGCGCCGGGGGTGCCCAGGTCGCCGTCGCCGTAGGACGCCGTGCCCAGGCACCAGTTCGACCCGTCGTCGTTGTCGCCCGCGTCCCAGGTGTCGTCGTTCAGCTGGGCGGAGGCGCCGGACCCATCGGGGAAGGTGGCGCCGTCGTCGTAGGCGATCTCGTCGTAGATGGTGCCCAGCTTGGAGCTGTCGGCGAGCACGATCTCGTCGTCGCCGTTCGCGAGCGCCATGGACGTGCCGTAGCTGTAGTCGACCGTGACGCCGCCGTTGGTCTTGCTGTCGCTGTTGTTGCCGAACACGACATAGTCACCCGCGTCCACCAGCAGGGCGCCGCTCACGGTGAAGCTGTCGCTGCCGTCGTCGGCCACGTACAGCCCGTCGAGATCGAGCGTTCCACCGCTGTTGTTGTAGACCTCGAACCACTCGCCCAGGGAGTCGTCCACCTTGGCCGGGTTCTGCATGAACTCGGAGATGATCAGGTCCCCTTCGACCAGATCGGCGACCGTGTACGGGGCGTCGTCCCCATCGCAGTCCTGGTCGATGCCGTCCTGGGGGATGTCGGTCTCGTCCGGGTTGATGCCGGCGTCGGAGTCGTCGCAGTCATCGTCGACCTCTGCGTAGCCGGAGGGGAGCACGCAGAAGCTGCCGGGGGAGTCCGCCCAGCCGTGCCCGTCGCCGTCGCCGTCGACCCAGAACGTGGACGCGGTGGACAGGTCCAGTCCGCTGTCCTCGTCGTCGATGAGCGTGTTGCAGTCGTTGTCGACCTCGTCGCAGACCTCGGTCGCGCCCGGCTTGACGGAGAAGTCGGCGTCGTTGCAGTCGGTGGCATCGTCGACGTAGCCGTCGGGCACGAGGCAGGTGACCGTCGTGGAGAGCTCGTTGCCGTAGCCGTCCTCGTCGAAGTCCTCGTACCAGGTCGTGCCCGTGCTGAGGTCGACGTCCCCGTCCGCATCGTCGGTCAGCTCGTCGCAGTCGTTGTCGAAGCCGTCGCAGACCTCGACCGCCTCGGGGTTGATCAGGTCGTCGATGTCGTTGCAGTCGGCCCCGTCGAGGATGTACCCGGTCGGCGCCTCACAGGCCTGGACCGCGGTCGCCGGGTCGCCGTAGCCGTCCTCGTCCGTATCTGCGTAGAAGGTCGTGCCGGTGGTGAGATCCACGCTGTCGTCGGCATCGTCGACCAGGTCGTCGCAGTCGTTGTCCAGATCGTCGCAGATCTCGGGCGCGTCGGGGTTCGCGAGGTCCGTCGTGTCGTCGCAGTCGGTGTTGTCGGCGGCGTAGCCAGCGGGCAGCTCGCAGGCGTCGACGGACGTCGCGGGGTCGCCGTAGCCGTCCGCGTCCGCGTCCGCGTAAAAGGTGCTCCCCGTGGACAGATCCACCGCCGCGTCGGCATCATCGATGGCGTCGTCGCAGTTGTCGTCGATGCCGTTGCAGATCTCCGTCGCGCCGGGGTGGATCGCGGCGTTGGCATCGTCGCAGTCGACGTCCTCCTTGTGGCCGTCCCCGTCGGCGTCGGGGTTGCAGGCGCAAAGGAGCAGCACGAGCGAGACCAGAACAGCAGGCGTCTTCATAGAACCTCCGTTCTGGCATCGTACCGCCATCGCGGCATCGTGCCGTTTCGCCAGGTTTCGTCTACCCGTCCCGGGCCAGCCGGAAGCCCGCGAACACGTAGGGGTAGTGCGGCTGATACCAGTTGCGGAAGCTGCGCCGGGCGAGCCCGCGGGAGGTGGCCCAGCTGGCCCCGGCGACGACGTAGTGCCGATCGTCGAAGAAGTCGGCGCTGTAGCCCGGATAGGTGTGGTGCCAGGCCTGGAACTCGGGGAGCGGGCGGAACGGCGTGTCGGTCCACTCCCAGGTATTTCCGACCAGCTCGTGGTGGCCCCAGGGGCCCTGGGTGGCGCGGCGGTGCAGCACCGGCTCGCAGCCGCCCGACACAAAGCCCAGGTTCGCCTCCGCCTCTCCGGCCCAGGGCGCGGTCAGCAGGCGATCCTCCCGGTCGACGAACGCCGCCCGGGCGAGCTCGGCCTCGGTGGGCAGCCGCGCGTCGGCCCACCGGGCAAACGCGCGCGCCTCGGCGAGGCTCACCTGCACCGGCCACCCGGAGACCTCGTCGATGGGGTGCCAGGCGAAGAGCGAGCGCACCTGCAGCGCCCCGTCCACCTCGCGCCAGCCGTGGGGGCGAGTGAGGCCGCGGCCGGTGCGCCAGGTCCAGTCCTCGGCGAGCCACAGGGCCTCGGTCTGGTAGCCGCCGGCCTCGACGAAGGCGCGGTAGCGACCGACGGTCACCGGGATGTCCTGGAGCAGGAAGCGATCGACAGCGACCTCGGTCCGGGGGCACTCGTTGTCCCAGCCGAAGGTGAGCGCGTCCAGATCCTCGCCCAGGACCGCCCGTCCGCCGAACACCGGGCTCCAGCGCGCAGGCCGCGGGTCGGGGCCGGTCACCAGGCGGGGCCAGCCGGCGGGTCTGCGCAGGAGTTCAGGGGGAAGCTCCATGAACAGGTAGAGCAGGGTCTCGTGGTGCATCTCCTCGTGCTCGCGGACCAGCCACCAGATGCGGTCGCCAGCGGCAAGCACGTCGTCGTCCGCCCTGGCTGCGACCGCGTCGCCGAGCCCCCGCAGGCGCTCCCGGATCGCGTCCCGATAGGCGACGATCACGGCGATGGAGGGCCAGGCCGCGATGGTCGCGTCACTGGCAGCGTCGTCGTCGAGCGGATCGATGCCACGCTCGAACAGGGCGTCGAAGGTCCCGTGATGGGCCTCCTCCCCGAGCACGCCGACGCCCACGTGGTTCCAGGCGAACGCCGCCAGGTGGCCCAGGTAGAACACCGGCGGGTGGCGCAGGGGGATGGCGCGGGTGTGCCAGGCGCCGGGGGCCAGCAGCGAGAAGATGAGGTCCGAGCGAGCCCATGCCGCACCCAGGATCTCGTCGGCGACGGTCGGGTTCACGTCACCTCCCGGCGGAGCACGGCGAGGGCGAAGAGCTGGTCGGGGTCGGTGAACCAGGCGGACAGGTGCAGCCCCGCGGCCTCCGCGTAGGCCTGCACGAAGCGCTGATCGTACTTGCAGGAGACCTCGGTGCGGAGCTCGTCGCCGACGTCGAAGTCGCGCACCCAGGAGATGGCGGGCACGGTCGCGCGGACCGGGCGGGTGGCGCGCAGGCGCATCTCGATCCAGCGGTTGTCGGGATCGTAGAAGGCCACGTGCTCGAAGGCGTCCGGGTCGAAGTCGGCGCCGGTGGCCCGGTTGAACACCCGCAGGATGTTGAGGTTGAACGCCGCGGTCACCCCCGCGCTGTCGTTGTAGGCCGCCTCCAGGATGCGGACGTCCTTCACCAGATCGAAGCCCACGAGCAGGCTGTCGGTGGGGCCGGTGATGTCCGCGAGTCGGCGTAGGAACGGCACGATCTGGGAGGGATGGAAGTTGCCGATGGTCGAGCCGAAGAACGCGATCAGCCGGCGACCACCCTCGCCGAAGCGGTCGAGGTCCTGGGTGAAGCGACCGACGACCCCGCGCACGTCGACGTCGGGGTAGCGCTGCTGCAGGGACCGCACGCTCTGCTGGAGGAAGGACGCGTTGATGTCGAGCAGGGTGAGGCTCCTGCACGCCTCCCGGCGCTGGGCCGCCTCGACCAGCAGGCCGATCTTGCGGCCCGCGCCCGAGCCCAGCTCGCCCAGGTGCACCGCGTTCGTGGCCTCGAGGATCCGGTCGGCCTCGGTCTCCAGGATCTGCCGCTCGGTGCGGGTCTGGTAGTACTCCGGCAGGTCGGTGATCTGCTCGAACAGCGCGCTGCCGTGGTCATCGTAGAGGTAGCGACTGGGGATCGACGGCAGGGGCGCGGACAGGGCGGCGAGCAGCTCGGCCCGCTCGTCGGCGGACAGCTCCACCGGGGGATGGGCGGACGTGGCCTGGGACATGGCACCTCCGGGCTGCGGGCGGGATGCACCGACGGGACTGCGGTTGCTCCATAAGCTACACACCGAGCCGGCCCCGCGCGTGGAGTACGAGTGACCTACCTGGCCATCGCCCGGAAATACCGCCCCGCCACCTTCGACGAGATCGTCGGCCAGGAGCACGTCACCCGCACCCTGCGCAACGCGATCAAGGGCGAGCGCATCCACCACGCCTACCTGTTCACGGGTGCCCGCGGCGTGGGCAAGACTACCGCCGCGCGGGCCCTGTCCAGGGCGCTGAACTGCGAGCAGGGGCCGACGCCGAACCCCTGCGGCACCTGCACCAGCTGCGTCGAGATCGCGTCGGGCACCAGCCCCGACCTCATCGAGATCGACGGTGCCTCGAACAACTCGGTGGAGGACGTGCGCGAGATCCGCGAGGCGGTGCAGTACGCGCCCACCCGGGGAAAGTTCAAGATCTACCTGGTGGATGAGGTCCACATGCTGTCGAAGGGCGCCTTCAACGCGCTCTTGAAGACGCTGGAGGAGCCGCCGCCCCACGTGGTGTTCGTCTTCGCGACGACCGAGCCCAACAAGATCCCCGACACCATCCTCTCCCGGGTCCAGCGCTTCGACTTCAAGCGCATCCCGGTGCCCAAGGTCGTGGAGCACCTCGCCAGCATCGCCGAGAAGGAGGGGGTCAACCTCTCCGGCCAGGCCCTGCGCCTCATCGCCCGCTCCGGCGAGGGCTCGATGCGCGACGCCCAGTCCCTGCTCGACCAGGTGATCTCGGCGGGCGCCGGCAAGTCCGACATCGCCGACAACGTGGTCACCGAGACCCTGGGCCTGGTCGACCGCGCGCTGCTCCACGACTTCCTGGGTGGCCTCGTCCGCGGGGAGCCCCAGGCCTGCTTCGCGGTCATCGATCGCGTCTACGGCTGGGGCCACGAGCTGTCGACCTTCACCGAGGAGCTGCTGGAGGTCGTGCGGGATGCCACCTTCCTCGGGCTGTCCCCCGACGCCGCCCGCTTCGTCGATCTGCCCGAGGACGAGGTCCAGACCCTGACCGCCATCGTCGACGGCGCCGATCCCGAGCGGCTGTCCCGCCTGTTCGACGCCTTGGTGGACGTGCACGGTCAGGTCAAGCGCGCGTCTCGCCCCCGCATCGTGCTGGAGATGGCGGTCGCGCGGCTGGCCAGCACCCGGAAGGCCCAGCCGGTGGGCGCGCTCTTCGGACGCCTGGAGCAGCTGGAGCGCAACCTCCGCGGCGGAGGCGGTGGCGGCGGTGGTGGGCGCGGAGCCAGCGGCGGTCTGCGCAGCTCCGGACGCGGCGGCGGACGTCACCCGGGGCGGTCCGGCGGCGGTCGGTCCCACGGCCGATCCCCCTCGTCCAAGGAGCCTTCTCCAGAGGCTCGCACCTCGCGCGCCGCCCGCGGGCCGGAGGCCTCGGCAGCGACCCGACCTGACCTGCCCCCGGCCCCGCCCCCGACGGCCCAGCAGGACCAGCGCCCACCCAGCCGAAAGCCGCTTCCTCCCCACCCGACCGAGGTCCCGGACGGTCCGTGGGCCGGCGCGGCGGGCACTCCTCCACCGATCGACGACGCCATCGCCGACAGCTGGGACACCCTCCCCCTGGGCGGGGACATGCCGACGCCGACGCGCACGGCAAAGTCGGGGATCACCCGCCGCCTGGTCTCGCGGACGGCCCCCAAGGCGCCCGACACGCCGTGGGCCCGCTTCTGCGCCGCGCTGACCCAGCAAGGCGAGCGCTTCGCGGTCATCACGAAGGCGGTGCATCTCGAGGAAGAGCGGCGTCTGAGGCTGATCCTGCCCGCCGGTCGCCCCCTGGCCGAGGCGGAGCGCCTGCTGAAGGATCCGACCATCGCCAAGGCCCTCGAGGCGAGCTACCCGGCCGGGACCGCGATCGCGCTCGAGGCGAGCCGCTCCGGTCGGGTCGACAGTGCCCAGCTGGAGCGCGAGTTCCTGGCCGACCCGGCGCTTCGGCGCATCGTGCAGACCCTGGGCGCGACCATCGAGCGCGTCGAGCCCCACACCTCCGAGGAGTGACGATGAACCCGTTCGACATGGGCAACATGGCGGGCATGCTGGGCATGTTCCAGCAGCGCATGGAAGAGATGAAGCGCAAGTCGGAGAGCACCATCGTGGAGGGCTCCGCCGCGGGCGGCCTGGTCTCCGTGAAGGTCACCTGCGCCTACGAGTGCACCGAGGTCCACATCGACCCCGAGGCCGCGAAGGACCCCGAGATGCTCGAGGACGTGGTCCGCGCCGCCTTCAACGAGGCCCTGCGCAAGGCCCGCGACGAGACCAAGCGCAACATGGGCGACCTGGCCTCCGGCCTGCCGATCCCGCCCGGTCTGCTGGGGATGTGAGCGATGTCGCGCGCCCAGGACCCGATCCGGCGCGCGGTGCGCCAGCTGGCCCGCCTGCCGGGCATCGGCGAGAAGTCGGCTACCCGACTGGTCTATTGGATGCTGACCACCCCGGGAGGCGTAGCCGGTGACCTGGCCACAGCCCTGTCGGAGCTGGAGGACCAGATCGTCGAGTGTGCCGTCTGCTGCACGCTCACGACCAAGGACGACAACCCGTGCAGCCTGTGCGCCCGGGCCGCCCGCGACGAGGCCACCCTGCTGGTCGTCGAGCATCCCCAGGACGTGCTCGCGTTCGAGCGCACGGGCGAGTTCCGCGGCCGCTACCACGTGCTCCACGGCGCCCTGTCCCCCCTCGACGGCGTGACCCCCGATCAGCTGCGCATCAAGCCCCTGCTGGAGCGCCTGCGCGGGGAGGCGCCGATCACCGAGATCATCGTCGCTACCGACCCCGACGTCGAGGGCGACGCGACGGCGCTCTACCTGGCCCGCCTGCTCAAGCCCCTGGGCGTGCAGACCACCCGCCTTGCCCACGGCCTCTCCGTCGGCACCGCCATCGAGTACGCGGACACGGTGAGCCTGGCCCGGGCGCTCGAGAACCGACGGGCCCTGTGAGGGTCGAGCGTGCCCGGACGGCGCTCGCGGCCGCGG
>MDTC01246295.1_pt1 | contig 13040 bp, 10 predicted proteins | sample 811181 | NCBI WGS metagenome assembly MDTC01 (sample SAMN05326644, study PRJNA326480) | marine metagenome | isolation source: seawater | place: Pacific Ocean: North | collected 2011 | reverse complement strand
GAATTAAACATAAAAATCATTAATCAAGATGAATGGATAAAAATAATAAGTAGATAAATTATTTATATTTCAGACGTTTTAATTTTTAAAAACTCAATTAAGTCCACATTCTCTTTACCAATTAATTTTGATAAATCATTAAAAACTTTTTTATGGTAACAATTGATCCAGTCAATTTCAAATTTTGTTAACTTGTTTTTATCAATTAACTTTTTTTCTAAAGGAACTCTAGTTAAGTTATCAAAACATAGAAAACTTTGATTCAAATCTTTAATCTTTTTTAATAAAACAAGCTCCAAGTTCTCAATGCGTATACCATAATGTCCAGTTTTATAATAACCAGGCTCATTAGAAATAATCATCCCAGGTTCAATAATAGTTCCAGATAACTTTGATATAGAAATAGGACCTTCATGAACACTTAAAAGAAAACCTACACCATGACCTGTGCCATGAGCATAATCCTTACCTTCAGACCAAAGGGCTATTCTAGCTAAAACATCTAAGTCCCTACCTTTAGTTTTTTTAGGAAAAACTGCTGTAGCAATACCAATGTGACCTCTTAAAACCAAAGTGTAATCATTAATCATTTCTGCATCTGCTTTGCCAACTAACAAAGTTCGAGTAACATCTGTTGTGCCATCCAAATAATGCGCTCCAGTATCTATTAAATACAAACCATCTTTATTAATTTTTTTGTTTGATAACTCAGAAGCCTTATAGTGTATTATGGCACCATGATCGCGAAAAGCTGAAATAGTTGAAAAACTTTCACAAACGAATGATGGGTCCAATGAACGAATTTCAAGAAGTTTTTCAGCAATTGATATTTCAGTTAGTTTTTTAGAAGAAACATTTTTTTCGATCCAAGAAAAGAGTTTTAAAATGGCCAAACCATCTTTTAAATGAGCATTTTTAAAACCTGATACTTCATTTGAGTTTTTAATTGTTTTGAAACCATCAACTGGACATTGAATTTTTTTATATTGGATTTTATTTTTATTTAGTAAATCATAAATTTTTAAAGGTAGTACCTTTGGATCAAATAATATTTTACCATGTGAATGTTTCTCTAGAAAATCAGATAAATCCTCAAAATCATACAAATAAATTTTTTTGCTATTATTTAAATACCTTTTTAGTGATTTATTTTTTGAAAAAACAAAAACCTCGCCAAATTTCGATACAAAACAAAAAGCTCTTAAAACTGGAGTATGTTTTAGGTCCATAGCTCTTATGTTAAGCAACCAACAAAGACCCATAGGATTAAACAAAATATAGAAATCAAATTTATTTTTTAATATAGTGGCCGCAAGACGTTCAATTTTAGACTCTTTGTCTTCTCCAGTATACTTTGTACCTAATTCAAAAATTTTATTTTGAATTTCAATTGGTCTATCAAACCAAATCTCGTCTATTAAATTATTTTCTAAAAAATTTAAATTGTTACTTATATCTTTTAAATAAGCAAATTGATCTATTGTAATTAACCAGGGATCAATCCCTATTTTCTTAAGAATATGTTTATTTTTAATAAGTGTATTAGCAACTTCTTTGAAACCTCCATTAAAAGCATCATAGTATTTTATATCTACTTCTTTCTTAATTTGTAATTGATAACGGCCATCGCTAAAAATTGCTGACTTAAAATTAGGGTTTACAGAAATAATTGCTATCCCTGCGGAACCTGTAAAATTCGATATAAACTCTAAACGTTCTTCTTGTAACGGAACTTCTTCACCAGAAAACATATCAATCCTGGGTACGAGAAATACGTCTAAATTTAAAGATTTCATTTTTTTAAATAATAATTTTAAATTATTTTCCAAATCTATGCTCTCAAAAAATACCTTATGAATTTCTTCTCATTATTATCGCCCCCCAACCTGAGGAAAGTATTATTTTTTTTTTAATAAAACCAAAATTGTTATACCTTCTTATTATCCTTGGGATTTGATAATCTAAAAGTCCAGACAAAATTAGATAACAATTAGTCTTAATAACACTTTTAAATAATGGAGCCAAATTATACAGAGGTAAAAAAAGTATATTAGCAAAAACTAGCTCGTAATTATTTTTCTTTATATATTTAAAAAAAAATATTTATTTGTTATATATAATTGGTACGATAAAATATTATTAAGCTTAATGTTCTCTTTTGATAGTTTTATTGCCTCTCTATCAATATCAACTAAAGTAAGCTTATTTTTTCTGAATATTTTTTTTGATGCTATTCCTAAAATTCCGGTGCCACATCCGTAATCTAGAACTTTATTTGGCCTAAATGACTTAGATAAATAAGTAATTAATTTAAGGCAACATTGTGTAGTTGGATGAGACCCAGTTCCAAAAGCAGTGGATGCATTAATTTTAATTGGAAAAGTATTATTTAAATTATTTTTTTTTATATGTGATCCAAAAATATAAAAATTATCAACTTCAATTGTTGGAAAAGATTTTCTATTTTCTTTTAGCCAGTCTTTTTTTTTAATTTTTTTAGAATAAATATATTTTTTATCTTTTTCTTCATCATAGGTGCTATTTTGGAATGTATAAGGACTAATTTTTAATTCTTTAGCAAGATCATTTATTTTTTTTTGTATTATATCAAATCTTGGCTTTACACTTACCAGAACTTCTAATAACCAATAGTCATTGTGGTGAAATTCACCTAGATAGTTATAAATATTTTGGGTATTTTTTTTTAATATTGATTTTGTAAACAAACTCTCATTTACAAATAAACTTGAAGAAACATACCCTTCTATTGACTCCACATAATCAGAAAAAATATTTTTATATTTATCTTGAACCGTAAAACTTATTGTCCATAGTTCCATAATATTAATTTACTATCTTAACAAAACTAGCCATCACCCTCTTTTCACCAGCTTTATCGAAACTTATATTTAATTTATCTCCTTCAGATGAGATAATAAGACCCATGCCAAATTTTTGATGAAAAACTCTTTGTCCACTGTCAAAATCAATGTTGAAGCTTGCTTGATTTTGATTAATCCTCTTTTGTTTATATACATCAATGACTTCTATACCTTTATCTTTAGCTCTAAAAAAACCTGGGCCATATGATAAATTGTTGTTTTTAATTTCAAAATCAATTTGATTATAGCTAGAAGCTTCTGCACCTAAATTGCCTTCTATTTGTTCGTTCAAGTCATTTTTGGGTAATTCACTTATAAATCTTGAAGGTATAGAACCTTGCCACAAACCGTGTATTTGCCTATTAGCAGCGAATGTTATATATAATCTTTTTTTAGCTCTAGTAATTCCAACATATGCTAATCTTCTTTCCTCTTCTAGACCAGCCAAACCTAATTCATCAATTGACCTTTGACTAGGAAACAAGCCTTCTTCCCACCCTGGCAAAAAAACCACATCAAATTCAAGCCCTTTTGCTGCATGCAAAGTCATTAAAGATACTTCACCTGCTTCAGCTTCGCTGTCTCCATCCATTACCAAAGAAATATGTTCTAGAAAACCAGAGAGGTTTTCAAAGCTACTCATTGCGTTTATAAGCTCTTTTAAATTTTCTAACCGACCTTCTCCTTCAATTGATTTTTCATTTTGCCAGTGAGAAATATAACCTGATTCTTCAAGTACTTTTAAAGCTAACTCTGTATGTGGAATTATTTTTTCTTGATTTTTCCAATCACTAAATTGATTAACTAATGCTTGTAATGTCCTCTTAACATTAGGCCTCAACTCGTCCGTCATTAGTAATTCTTGTGAGGAAACAAAAAATGAAATATTATTTTTTTTTGCATAAGACCGGATCAAACTAATGGTATTGGTACCTAATCCACGTTTAGGAACGTTTATAATTCTCTCTAAAGCTAAATCATCATTATGTTGCTGAACAACTCGTAAATAGGCTAATGCATCCCTTATTTCTAATCGTTCATAAAATTTTGCTCCAATTACTTTATAAGGAATTCCAATATCTACAAATCTTTCTTCAAAAAATCTAGTTTGGTGGCCGGCCCTCACTAAGACAGCCATTTGATCATATTTAAACCCTGAAGAAAAAAGTGTTTCTATTTCATTGCTAGTTTTTTTAGCTTCCTCTACCCCATCCCAAACAGATATAAGCTCAATTTTTTCGCCTTTTTCTAACGACGTTTTAAGATTTTTTCCAAGCCTTTCTTTATTATTAATAATCACACTGTTAGCTGCTTCTAAAATTCTACCTGTAGATCTATAATTTTCTTCAAGTTTTATAACGTTTGCTTTCGGATAATCTTTTTCAAACCTAAGTATATTTCCTACTTGAGCACCACGCCAACCGTAAATAGATTGATCATCGTCACCAACACAACAAATGTTTTTTGTTTTATCTGCAAGTAGTTTAAGCCATAAATATTGGATAGTGTTTGTATCCTGATACTCATCAACTAAAAAATGTGATAATTTTGAATGATATTTATCAAGAACATCTGGATGCTCTGAAAAAATTATTAAATTATATAACAGCAAATCACCAAAGTCAGCTGAGTTAAGCGTTTTTAGTCTTGACTGATACGTTTTATATATTGATTTTGCTCTGCCATTCGCAAAAATATCATTGTTTGAAATATTTAAATCGTTATGTTGATAGCCTTTATCTTTCCAGGATGATATTAAAGACGACATTGATTTTGGAGTAAATTTTTTTATATCAATATCCTCATCAAGCATTATTTGTTTCAGAAGCCTTATTTGGTCGTCAGGTGTGATTATTGTATAATTTGAATTTAAACCCACTAATTCTGCGTTTTCTCTTAAAATACGCGCTCCTATTGAATGAAATGTTCCTAACCAAACAGAGTTAGCCATTGGCCCAATAAGGTCTTCAAGCCTTGTTCTCATTTCCTTAGCTGCTTTATTAGTGAAAGTGACAGCAAGGATTTTCCATGCTTTCGTAGTATTGCTATACAATAAATTAGCCAGTCTTGCTGTTAATACTCTTGTTTTACCTGTGCCTGCACCAGACAAAACTAGCAAAGGACCATCAAGATCTTTTACTGCCTCCTTTTGGGACTCATTTAGATCAATAAAGGATTTATGGTTATAAAATTGGTTCATAATGTAGGAGTATTTTCTAGTTTAATTCTCGTATAATATATTTATCATATAGATTGTTTAACTTGTACAAAATTCATAAATAATTAATATCAGATAAGAATTAAACTAAATCTTAACTAATATATAACTGAAATGAAAATATCTTACTTTTTATCATATAAAATCATAATTTTAATAATAATTTTAAGTGGGTGTTCAAATAATAGTATTACTATGTCAGAGAAAATGGACCCCTTTGAGAAGATGAACAGAAAAGTCTTCACTTTTAATAAAAAAGTTGATGAAAAATTTATTTCTCCAATTAGCTCGACCTATGAAAGAGAAATACCAGCCTCAACTAGAAAGGCTATAAGAAACCACATAAATTGGCTAGATACGCCAAGTACAATTATAAATAGTTCGCTTCAAATAGATCTTAAAAATACTATCTTAGCTTCTGCAAAATTTATGTTAAATGGATTAACACTAGGTTTTTATGACTTAGATAAAGGAGAAACAGCATTCAAGAAGAAAGATATTGGGTCCACATTGGCAAAATACAATGTGCCCGAAGGGCCTTTCCTTATGATCCCACTTATCGGACCTAAAACAAGCAGAGAGTTCACTGGAACCATTTTGAACACAAATATTATGTCTAACATTTCTTCCACTCCTTTAAATGACTTAAGATTAATGGAAGTACCTCTAAATGCTATCGATACAAGATCTAAACTATCTAAAACAATTGATAATATTTATGAATCCCCAGATCCTTATATAAAACTAAGGTCTTTCTATATTCAAAATAGAAGAAATAATGTGTATGGTAAAAAATATATCAATTTAAAAAACAAAGAGACAGATGCAGAATTTGAAAAACTATTGGAATAAATTTAAGTATATTTTGTTATTGGTGAGTATTTTATTTTCTCCAGTGTTCACATATAACTCGTATTCGGATGACTTGCAGAAAGGTAATAAGATAATCAATGAAATGATTGCAGAAGCTCAAAAACATGCATTAGAAACAATTGAATTAAGCTCTGAAGAACGTTCTAAAAAGATAACGCCATTAATTAACAAATACATAAATTTAGATTTTATGGCTAAAGCTACAACTGGAAGCTTTTGGAAAAAAGCCACTGATGATCAAAAAATCAAATTTAAGTTAGTTTTACTTTTTCAAATAGTTAACACAATAGAAGATCATTTAAACACACTTGTAACAATGTCTTATAAACCACTCGGCTCCGAACTAAGAGGAAAAAAATTAGTTTATGTAAGAGGTATCATCGAAGATAGAAAGAAAAATAATCCTCCTATTAACTTATTGTGGAAACTATCAAAAGGAAAAGATGAAACTTTCAGTATTCTTGACTTGGAAATAGAGGGTATATCACTAATACGTTCTCATAAATCTGAAACGACATCTATCTTAAGGAAAAATAAAGGTGATTTTGATTTTCTAATAGAAAAACTTAAAATCAAAAGGTAATCTACCTCATGATTGGTTTATATTTCATTCTTTTAGGGTTTAAAGATTCCTCCCCTAGCCTTCTTCTTTTATCATTTTCATAATCTTGATAATTACCTTCAAACCATTCTACGTGACTCTCGCCTTCAAATGCTAATATATGCGTGGCAAGTTTATTTAAAAACCATCTGTCATGCGAAATTACTACCACACAGCCTGAAAATTCTAAGATTGCTTCTTCTAATGATCTTAAAGTATCTACATCTAAATCGTTTGTTGGCTCATCAAGTAACAATACATTTCCAGGTATTTTTAAAGTTTTTGCTAAGTGAACTCTATTTCTTTCGCCTCCAGATAATTGGCTCACAATTTTTTGTTGGTCAGAACCCTTAAAATTAAATTGTCCTACATATGCCCTACTTTGAATAGTTTTTTTACCAATTTGAATTTCGTCAAGGCCATCACAAATAGATTCCCAAATATTTTTTTCTGGTTTTAAAACATCTCTAGATTGATCGACATAGTTTAAATTAACTGTCTCACCAATTAAAATCTCGCCATTATCTGGTTTTTCTTCTTGGGTAATAAGCCTAAATAAAGTTGTTTTCCCAGCACCATTTGCTCCAATAACACCTATTATACCTCCAGGGGGAAGTTTAAAAGACAGACTATCTATTAACAATTTCTCTCCAAAAGACTTACTAACATTATCAAAGCTTATAACTTCACTACCCAATCGTGGTGCAGGAGGAATAACTAAATTTCCAACATTGATCTCTTTTTTTTGTTCTCTGGCAACTAGTTCTTCGTAGGAGGATATTCTTGCCTTGGATTTAGCTTGTCGAGCACGGGGGGCTGCTTTAATCCATTCTAATTCTTCATTTAGCTTCCTTTTTCTCGCCTCTTCTATTTTTCCTTCTAATTCTAATCTTTTTTGTTTTTGCTCCAACCAGCCTGAATAATTTCCTTTATAAGGAATTCCTTCACCTCGGTCTAACTCTAAAATCCATCCAGCCACCTCATCTAAAAAATATCTATCATGTGTAATAGTGACCACTGTTCCAGGAAAGTCATGTAAAAACCTTTGTAACCATGCAACTGAAAGAGCGTCTAAATGATTTGTAGGTTCATCTAACAATAAAAAATCTGGATTAGAAAGTAGTAGCTTAGCCAATGCCACTCTTCTTTTCTCGCCACCAGATAAATGATCAATTTTGTCAGATGCTGGCGGCAAACTTAGTGCATCCATTGCTATTTCAGCTTTTCGTTCCAAGTCCCAAGCATCCATATTATCTATCATTTCTTGTAGTTCTGCTTGTTTCAAAATTGTTTCATTCATTTCATCTTCAGACAAGTCTTCGGAAAATTTGAGCGAAATAGCGTTAAAATCATCCACAATTTTTTTAGCTTCAGCCATTCCTTCCATTACATTTTCGTAAACATTAAGTTCATTATTTAACTCAGGCTCTTGAGCTAAATATCCAACTTTAATACCTTCGGCAAGTTTTGCTTCTCCGTTATAATCAGTGTCTAAACCAGCCATTATTTTTAATAAAGTAGACTTACCTGCACCATTCCCACCCAAAACACCTATTTTTGCACCAGGCAAAAAAGATAAACTTATATCTTTAATAACTTGTTTTCCTCCGGGGTAAACCTTGTTTAATTTATACATTGAAAAAATATATTGTGGGTTATTCATGGATGACCTCTGATCTGAGAGATTGTTTGGTTAATAGGTGGGATTATTTTTTAAATAAAGTAAATAATAATTTTTCATTTCCTGATTATGTTTGTATAATTGTAAGATGATTAACACTTTTCCTATTTGGCTTGTTGTATTAGATTATGTCTTTGGCTTTTTAATGGTAATTTTAAGCCTTAAGTTTTTTTTAAATCTTTTTATAAATGAAGATAGCAAATTAAGCATTTTCCTTTTTTTTAGTAAGGTAACATCACCAATGGTTATTGCAACATCTAAAATTACACCTAACTTTATTGTTGCACCCCTGAAACCCCTTTATCTTGCATGGATAATTTTTATGATAAGGATTTATTTTCTTCCTATACTCATTGGCTATTCCTATATAGGAGAATTTGCTTTTATTTTTGAAAAAAATTTAATTTCAACTATTAATAATATAACACTTAACATAGCTCTTTATCTAAATTATGGTATTTAACTCGCAGAACAAAAAGTTTTTATTCTAGATAACAACTCATCTATCTCAGATTTTTCAGTTTCAAAAGAAGTTACAAACCTAACTATATAATTGTGATCGTTGGTCCTACTCCATAAATTTGGTATAATATTTAACTTAAGCATAGATTCATATATATTTTTATTAATTTCTACAAAAACTTCATTAGCTTGCGTTTCATATATTAGTCTAAATTCTTTAAATTTAGATAATTCACTACTAAGATATTTAGCTTGACTATTTGCCTTTTTAGCTAGTTTAATCCACAAACCATCTTGAAACCAAGCGTTTAATTGAGCGGAAATAAACCTCGTTTTTGATAAAACATGACCTGTTTGCTTTATTAATTTTTTTGCCTCAACAGCTAGTGTTTTATTAAAAAAAATTATTACTTCAGCAGCCATAGCACCATTTTTTGTTGCGCCCAAAGATAAACAATCCACACCTACTTTCCATGTAATTTCTGCAGGTGACAAACACTTTTGAAATGCTAAAGCGTTTGAAAACCTTGCTCCATCCATGTGAAGGTAAAAATTATTTTTTTTACAAACTTTACTAATTTCTATTATTTCATCAGAAGTGTATATTGTACCATTTTCAGCCAATTGGGTAATTGAAACTCCACAGAGATTATAACTTTGCTTACCTTTGAAGTTGATTTGTTCTATTTTCTTAGTCAACTCGTTTGCGGTAACCCTTCCTAAACTATTAGAAATTGATATTAATTTTCCTCCACATGAAAAAAATTCTGGAGCACCACCTTCATCCTTATTAATATGTGATTGAACATGACACAAAATGCTCCCATAAGAACGAAGAAAGGATGATAAAGCAAGGGCATTAGAAGCTGTTCCTGACATCATGGGTAGGATTTCTAAATCATCATTTTCAAAGACTTTAGAAATAATTTGTTTACACTCTTTAGTAAAATCATCATTTCCATAAGGAAGTGTTTTTTGTTTTGATGCACTATAAATAGCATCTAATATTTTAGGATGTATCCCAGAAACAGTGTCAGTTCCAATAAGAATGTTATTTTCCAAAATCTTTTCCTCTTTTAAGAGTAATAATAGACCGAATTTTTTTTGTATCAACATTTAGGACTACTAACACATTATTTCCTTGATAAAGAAATCTTAGTAGCATTTCATTGTTATTGCCTAAAGATGTCGATATTAATTGAGCATCCTTGGGTTGGAAAAAATTAAACGCATCCAATCCATCTTTTGTAATTATAGATTTGCTATATTCTTTTTCAGTTTTTTCAAGGTTATTATAACTTTTAGCCAAACCTACAAATAAAAAACACAAGCCTACAATAATAAGAATACCTAAAATGATAGCAATTATTTTGAGAAGTTTTATATTAGAAAGTAATTTATTTTCATTTTCTGGTTTTAAATCAAAGTTATTAGACATGGCAGATCCTATAAAAATATCGCTTGCTGTTAAAGATTTTAACCTTCCAACATTACGAATAGATGCATGGGTTACTGAAGCTATTAAAGAAAGTAAGTTAGCAAAACAAGTATTAAATAAAAATAATTATCTGTTATCACGAAGTAGAATTAAGAGCCTTATTGAAACTAAGAATATAGATTTTGATGGCGTTATTATAGAAGATCCTTCTTTTAAGATTAAAAGCGGAAAAATAATTACAGTTTCATTACCAGAGATAGAAAAAGCGATTCCTTTAGCAGAAAAAATTAATTTAGACATCCTGTTTGAAGATAAGCATTTAATAGTTTTAAATAAAAAAGCTGGTATGGTAGTACATCCTGCACCAGGTTCACCTAACAAAACTTTAGTTAATGCGTTACTTTATCACTGTGGTGAAAGTTTGCTAGGGATTGGAGGTGTAAAAAGACCTGGGATAGTTCATAGATTAGACAAAAACACTAGCGGTGTTATGGTGGCTGCTAAAACAGAAACTGCGCATATAGGTTTGTCTAACATATTTGCCAATCACGATATTGATAGAAATTATAATGCAATTGTCTGGGGACAACCAGAGGACAAAGGTATAATTGAAAAGCCTATTGGAAGATCGCCAATAAATAGAAAAAAAATGGCAGTCTCTCCCAAAGGAAAATTAGCAATAACAAAATGGAAAATATTAGATATCTACCCTCCATATGCTAGTTTAGTAGAGTGCAAACTTGAAACAGGAAGGACACACCAAATTAGAGTACACATGTCATACTTAGGTTATAGTATTATTGGTGACGACTTGTATGAAAAACCTATGTCACAAAAAAGACACAAAAATAATATAATCAAAGAAAAAATAAGATTGATTAGATCGTTTAATAGACAAGCTCTTCATGCTTCAAAATTATGTTTTCAGCACCCTGTTACAAAAAAGTATTTAGAATTTATAAGCTCTTTGCCTCAAGATATGAAAAACCTTATAGAAAATATAAAGAAATAGATTATTTAATTTGATGCTTAAAGGCTTTAAAAAGTATTCATAATTATTATATAGATAAGAGGAGTAATAAAATGGCCTTTTCAGATTCAACTAGTTTATCAATCTTATCTCCAGATAATAATCTTGGAAGATATTTAGAACATATAAAAAAATTTCCAATGCTTGACGCTGACGAAGAGTATACGCTTGCAAAAGACTGGTTAGAGAAGAAAAATACTAAAGCTGCACATAAATTAGTTACCAGTCATCTTAGACTTGTGGCTAAAATTGCCATGGGATATAGAGGGTATGGCTTACCTGTAGCTGATCTTATTGCTGAAGGTAATATAGGCATGATGCATGCCGTAAAAAAATTTGATCCCGAAAAAGGTTTTAGACTAGCTACATACGCTATGTGGTGGATAAAAGCTGCCATACAGGAATTTGTTCTAAGAAGTTGGTCTCAAGTTAAAATTGGAACTACTGCAAGTCAAAAAAAATTATTTTTCAACCTTAGAAAAATAAAAGGAAAAATTAATGCCTTAGAAGATGGAGATTTATCTAACAAACAAGTCAGTTATATTGCAGAATCCCTAGATGTTTCTGAAGATGATGTTATTAGTATGAATAGAAGAATGCTTGGCGGTGACCATTCACTTAACTCACAAGTGCGAAGGCACGATGGAGAAGAAGCAGAATGGCAAGACATGCTTGCAGATAATAGAGAAAACCAAGAAATTGAATACGCTAACCATCAAGAAAAAAATATAAGAAACAAAATGATGCAGCAAGCTTTAGATTTACTTAAGCCAAGAGAAAAAGACATTATAATTAAGAGAAGATTAATAGAGCCTCCTAAGACGCTTGAAGACTTATCTCAAGAATATAAGGTTAGTAGAGAGAGAGTTAGACAAATAGAGTCAAGGGCATTTGAAAAATTACAAGAAGCCATGAAGATTAAGGCTAAAGAATTAAAGCTTATAACGTCAGAGCAAGATTAATCTTTATCAAATGGATTTTTTAAATAAATAGTATCGGATCTCTCTGGACTAGTCGATATTAGAATAACTTTACAATCCACTAGTTCTTCTATCCTTTTTACATAAGCTTTTGCTTCTTTTGGAAGCTTGTTAAGATCCCTTATACCAACAATACTTCCATTCCAACCTTTCATTACTTCATAAATTGGAACTATTGACTTTTGTTCTTTGTTTGAAGTTGGAAAGTAGTTTATAGTTTCTGAACCTAGTTTATATCCCACACATATCTTTATATTTTGAAAGCCGTCTAAGACGTCCATTTTTGTCAATGCAATACCATTAATATTAGATAAATGCACAGCTTGTTTTACTAAAATTGCGTCAAACCATCCACAACGTCTTTGCCTACCTGTAACAGTACCAAATTCAAACCCATTTTTACCCAACGTTTTACCATCTTCACCAGTATCTTCTGTAGGAAAAGGACCAGAACCAACACGTGTGGTATAAGCTTTTGTAATTCCTATAGTATAATCTATAGCTGTTGGGCCTGTGCCAGAACCTATTCCAGCTTGAGCTGAAACCGTATTACTACTCGTCACGTATGGATAAGTACCATGATCAATATCTAAAAAAGTACCTTGAGCACCTTCAAATAATATATTGTAAGAAGATGAATTGTATTTTTGTATTACCCGCCAAGAGGGTTGAACAAAAGGAAGAATTAATCTACCTAATTCCAACAATTTTTTATAAATACCTTCTGGCTTTTGTGTGTCTTGTCCTGAAGCTGATAACCAAATATTATGATGATCATATAATTTTTTAAGCTTTTCTAGTAATTCATTTTCATCACAAAAATCACATATTCTTATACCACGCCTACCCACTTTATCTTCATAAGCCGGTCCAAT
>MDTC01077876.1_pt1 | contig 13042 bp, 13 predicted proteins | sample 811181 | NCBI WGS metagenome assembly MDTC01 (sample SAMN05326644, study PRJNA326480) | marine metagenome | isolation source: seawater | place: Pacific Ocean: North | collected 2011 | reverse complement strand
CTTTTCCACATAGACATGGCGGCCAGCTGCCAGCGCCCGACAGGCGAGCGCTGCATGGGTGAAAGCCGGCGTGGCAATCATAACCCCGTCAAGATCATCCGTGTCTGCAATCGCATCAATGGAGCTGACGGCCCCGCCAAATTCATCTGCAAAGGCAGCAGCCCTTTTGGGGTGCTGGTCGGCGATCTGTGCCAGCGCGCCGAGCTGGCCGAGATTTCGCGCCAGATTTCGTCCCCACATGCCACAGCCGATCAGTCCTATGCGCGCCATCGCTACCTGCATTTACTAGAATGTTTATCTGAATCTATATGCCTAACTATTCGCCACCTGCGGGTCAATTGTTGCATTCTGTTACATGCTGATGGCGTGCTTGCTTGACAAAAAAGCGCGGTGTGACAAGTGTCAACGCGTTGGCGGCACACCAGTCCGACAGATATGTTTACGCTTGGGAAAAATCGTCAGAATGGATGCCTCTTCAGCTTTCAAGGATAGCTTGCCCACCACGCCCGAAACTTTGATGGCGCAGCTGGATGCGGCCGGCATTGCCTACACGCATTACAGCCATCCGCCAGTGCGCACGGTCGAGGATTCAAAGGAATATCGCGATGGCATGTCAGGCACCCATGTAAAAAACCTGTATTTGCGGGATCGCAAGAAACGCAACTTCCTGGTTATCACGCAGGAAGACCAAGCGGTTGACCTGAAAAGCTTACAGGAGGATATCTCGGCAGACCGGCTGTCTTTTGGCAGGCCAGACCGTCTGTTTGAGTTTCTGGGCGTTCGTCCGGGCGCCGTCAGTCTGTTTACCCTTGTGAATGATACCAGCCATCAGGTGCAGTTGGCACTGGACAGCAGCCTGCTGCAGGTGGACCGCGTTTATTTTCATCCGCTGGTGAATGATCTGACACTTGGCGTGACACCTGACGACATCCAAGCCTTCCTGAAGATAACAGGTCACCAGCCAAAGATTATCAACCTTTAGCGGCCCTGAAGCAGCTGGCACCTTGTTTTGATGCTGGGGATGCCTAAATTCAACACGTTAGACAAGATGCAACGCGCCCAGATTTCGTGCGGCGGTAGCGGCATCCTATAATTGCAAGAGAGTGCCATGGACCAGCTGATTTCAGGCGGCGAGACCGTTCCTCTGGATGTAGATATCAATAATTTCATGACCGAGGTCATTGATGCATCGGCAACTACCCCGACTATCGTCCAGTTCTGGGCCCCCTGGTGCGGGCCGTGCAAACAGCTGGGACCTGTTCTTGAAAAGGTTGTTGGGACCAGCAACGGCAAGGTGCGCATGGTGCGCGTCAATATTGACGAGAATAATGAGATCGCGGCGCAGATGCGGGTCCAGTCTGTGCCTACGGTCTTCGGCTTTGTAGACGGCAAGCCGGTAGACGGGTTCAGCGGTGCGCAGCCGGAATCCACCGTTCGCCAGTTCGTTGACAAGCTATCCAGCATGGGAGGCGCGGGCGCTGATGTCGCGATGGTACTGGAAGCGGGCAATGCCGCGCTGTCAACGGGTGACTATGATACGGCCATGGCGCATTTCCAGCAGGCGATGGGGTCGGATCCAGGATCTGCCGCTGCCCTAGCGGGTGTTGTGCGCTGCCTGACCGGCACCGGAGACCTAGAGGGCGCCTCCGAGATTATTGGGCAGCTAAACGATGAATTCCTTGAAGATGCTGCAATGAAACAGGCCATTGGCGCATTGGAACTGGCGCAGAAAGCGGCTGGTGCGGCAGGTAAACTTGATACCGCAAGGGCTGCAGTCGAACTAGATGCCAGTAATCTCGAGGCAAGACAATCGTTGGCGATGGCTCTTTTTGCCGTTGGCGAGTATGGCGATGCGATGACACATCTTCTGGAATCGATCCGGATTGACCGCAGTTGGAATGATGAGGCCGCACGTGTGCAACTTCTGGAGTTTTTTGCCTCACTTGGTGCCAGCAACCCTGACGTCATCGCCAGCCGCCGCAAACTGTCTACATTACTTTTTTCCTGAACCGATTTTTCACAGACAAACAGGACTCTATGATGAGCGCAAAAATGGATGACAGGATTGATCTGCCGACAGAGATGCCCATTTTTCCGCTGCCAAGCGCATTGCTTCTGCCTGGCGGCCAGCTACCATTGAATATCTTTGAACCGCGCTATCTGGTGATGGTGGATGATGCGCTCGGTCAGCCGGAACGGCTGATCGGGATGGTCCAGCCAATGGAAGAACAGGGCGGCCTTTTCGGAATAGGGTGTGCTGGTCGTATAAGTTACTTTCAGGAAACCGAGGATGGGCGGTATATGATCGCACTGAATGGGGTTTGCCGTTTTCGCCTTCATGGCCATGATTTGACAGAAAATGGATATCGGCTCGCTCAGGTAGACTGGTCCGAATTCGCGAAAGATCTTGAAGAAGTACAGCAAAGCATCGCTGATCGCGAGCGCATGTTCACAGTCATGCGGCGGTATTTTGCGGCGCGCGGATTTGATGCCGATTGGGACCAGATAGAACAGTCAGAGGATGAGCAGATCTTGAATACGCTGGCGATGGTGTGCCCTTTCGAAGTTGCCGAAAAACAAGCGCTTCTCGAGGCAGACGGGATGGCGCGGCGGGCCGATTTGCTGATCGCCATGATGGAAATGGCGCTTCATGAGGATAACGGCGGCAATGACGCGCGACACTGACAAAAATCTGTTGAAAGGTGCTGACAAGGTCATTGACCCGACGTTGCTGGATGTTCTGGTCTGCCCGGTCACGCATGGGCCGCTTGAATATGATCGTGTGCGGAACGAGCTGGTTAGCCGCCAGCTTGGCAAGGCCTTTCCGATCCGCGACGGAGTGCCTGTCATGCTGGTTGAAGAGGCCCGTGAACTGGACTCAGATAGGCCTGATGGTGACCAGTCAGGCGGTTCGTCCACATGACAGCGGCCGATGGCGCCGCCCCGCCCCGCGAAATCAGACTCTCGGCTGACAAAACTACGCTTCAGATCACCTTCGCGTCGGGGCAAACTGCGCATCTGACAGCCGAAGTGTTGCGCGTTGAATCGCCTTCTGCAGAAGTACAGGGTCATGGCGAGGGCCAGAAAACCACCCCTGCTGGCAAACGAAGTATCACGATCACCGGGATTGCGCCTATTGGAAATTATGCGGTCAAGATTACTTTCGATGATGGTCATGACACAGGAATTTACAGCTGGTCACTTCTTCAGGATTACGCCGCGCGTCAGGATCGCTTGATGGCGGACTATCTCGAGCGGCTGGACAGCCTCGGTCTGTCTCGAGATGCCTAGAGTCAGAGCCCCTGCCTTAATGCCGCGATGTTACTTTGGTGCGCTGCCCGGATACCGTCCCTCCATCAAGGCAGCGCGGGTAAGCAGGCCACCCGTGGCGATGTTCGAAAACATATTCTTCAGCCTTGTGCGCTCCAGCATCGCAAACCCGGCACCGACCAGCCGCCTGACCCTCTTCGGGCTGCGCGCGAACAGCTGATTGATCCCGGATGTTGCCGCGCTCATCAAAAACCGTTCAGCGCGCCGCCCTTCCTCATACCCGTTCCAGACCGATGGGTGGTCGGGGGTGAGACCTCGTGCCCGTGCCTGTGCCAGACAGTCTGCCAGAACGGCTGCATCACCTAGAGCCAGATTATAGCCCTGACCCGCTATTGGATGCAGCGCGTGTGCCGCATCACCGGCGAGAACAACCCCCGGCGCGGTAATCCGCCTACGCACTGATGGACGCAATGGCCAGGCAAGGCGCTGGCCGTCAAGATGCAGATACCCAAGGGACTGGCCAAAGGCCTCCATACAAGCAGCCTCGAAAATCTGCGGCTCTGCCGCCATCAGCGTTTCGGCTTCTGCTGTTGGCATTGTCCAGACAAGTGATAGCTGCGGGCCAGCCAGCGGCATCAGGGCAAATGGCCCCCCCGGCAGAAACCGTTGGAAGGCAGTATTCTGATGTGAGCGTTCAGCGCGCAGAGTACTGACAATTGCTGTCTGGGAGGGGCGCTCTTCACGTGCCGGCAGTTCGGCCAGCTTGGCGACATAGCTGTTTGCGCCGTCGCAGGCGACAACAAGACGCGTCGTGAGCCGACTTAGATTGCCGTTACCGGTATCGATTTCCAGTTGCATGCTGGCGCCATCGCGCGTCATGCCGGCAAGCGTGGCACCGAGCATGATTTGGAGACTGCCATGTCCGTCTGGTTTACCTTTCATTGCGCTTGAGACTGATGAGGTTGGCAAGTTTGTGGAGGCTAGTGTCTCTATCAGCGCTTTCTGCAGATCGGCATTGCGGACCACGTAGGCCAATGGGTCCTCTGCTGCCTGCCAAGTAAGGTCACTATCTGGCCGTCGGCGCGCGGCAAGGCCGGTCGGCGGCGCGCCTTCGGCAACTGCAATCCGCATGATCGGCGTGGCGGCATCTGGCAGAAATTGCCAGATGCCGAGTGTGTCCAACATCCGCATGCCCGCCGCATGGATGGTTGTAGTACGTTCATCGACCATGCCGTAATCGCCTGTTGAGCTGTCGAGAAGACAGATTGATACGCTGGTGACAGACAGCGCGCGCGCCATCATCAGCCCCGTCAATCCGCCACCAATGATTGCAACATCTTTTTTCACAGCCGAGCCCCGTTAAAATGCGCTGTCACGATATGCTGTGCCAGCGGCAGCAGATTACCACCATCGAAGCGATAGGCATGGCATCCGGCGGCCTTGCCGGCAGCTACATCGCTGTCGCGGTCACCCACCATCACCGACGCGGCTAGATCAATCTGCCAGCGTTCTGCAAGCGCCAGTATCATGCCGGGTGCCGGCTTGCGCCAGTTGCAAGGGGTGCGCAGCGCAGGGTCATGCGAATCTGGGTGGTGGGGACAGAAAGCAAAATCGGTGATCATTCCGCCGGCAGCAATGGCTTCTGCCGCCAGCCGGTCATGGAAATGCTGCATGTCGTTCCGGCTATATAGCCCTTTGCCGATCCCGCCTTGATTGGTCACGACAAATACGGGCAGGCCAAGCTTGTGAAACAGCTCCAGCGATGCGCCGGCCCCCTCGATCATTGCAAAATCGGAAAGCCGCCAAGTATAGCCCTTTGCATCGACAGTCAGCGTATTGTCCCGATCCATAAAAATGGCGGGCTGCGAGCTTGTCGTATCTGCGTTTGTCATGGCTTGGCGTCTCCGTCTAACCGATCAGTGCCCGGTCAAGATGTAGGCATATCCCCGCAGCAAGTCCATGCGAAATGCAGTTACAGCCTTCCTTGCAGTATGGTGTGCTCACAGCATTTTGCGGCGCGGCAATTGCCAGATTCCCGGCGATGGGTTACGACAGACTGGCAGGCAGGCGACCGCTTGGTCGCACTGTCATGCAAAAATGTTCCGAACCTGGAACGGGCCAATTGTTGATCGGGCTATCAAGCGATGAGACTCAATCCGGAATATGAGCTTTTTGATGGCAATATGTTTGTGCAGATGCGCAGCCTGTTGGCCGATATTGATCTTCCGGCAGGGACCGAGATGCTAGATATGTCGATCGGTGAGCCACAAATTGCTGGTGGCGAACTGCTCACCGACAGCATTACCAGGCATAATGATGCCTGGCAGTATTATCCGAAAGCTGCTGGCCATCCGATCTTTACTGCGGCCATTGGCCGGTATATCGCGCGACGCTGGCCATCCGCTGCCGGACTGGTTGATCTGGATCTGCAGATGTTGCCGGTGCCTGGCACGCGTGAGCCGCTTGGGCTGATGGGCGGCCTTGTGCGTTATACCAAAAAGGATGCCGTGGCATTGGTAACCAACCCCTATTACCATGCGTGGCGTGCCGGCGCGCTGGCCTCTGGTGCCGCCATACATTATATGAACGCCACTGCTGAGAATGGCTTTGTGCCGAATCTGGCGTCGATCCCGTCCGCAACGCTTGACCGCGCGGTGATTGTTTATCTCTGCAGCCCGACCAATCCGCAGGGTGAGGCCATGTCACTTGCGCAGCTCAAATCTGCAATTAAATTGGCGCGGCAACACGAATTCCTGCTGGTGATGGATGAATGTTATAGTGACATCTGGCGGGGTGAAGCACCTGTTGGCGCGCTTGAGGCGGCGGCGGGCCTGCATGAAGAGGCTGGCGCAACGGATCTCGACCCTTTACGCAACATGATTGTGCTGAACTCGCTGTCCAAACGGTCGAGTGCAGCCGGGCTGCGTGGCGGATTTATCGTCGGTGATGCGGCAGTGATTAGCCTCTATGCAAAGTTCGTGGCCAATTCCGGATCGCTGGTGCCGACACCGTTGTTGTTTGCCGCGGCGGATCTGTATGATGATGATGATCACGTTGCCGCAATTCGGGCGCATTATGACCATAGCTTTACACTCGCTGAACAGTACTTGGGCGTAACCGCCCCACAGGGTGGTTTCTTTTTGTGGCTCGCAGTTGGCGATGACAGGAATTTTGCAAGGCGGCTTATGCAAGAACAGGCGACGCGTGTAATGCCGGGACGGTTTATGGCCGAAACAGTTGATGGACAGAACCCAGGTGAAGGGTATGTAAGGCTGGCGCTGGTGCATGACCACGCTTGCACCGAGGCAAGCCTGAAACGTGTGGCGCAACTTCGGGGCGCCACGCAAGAAGGTGGATCTTAATACAGACAATCATGGTCGATCCTCAACAGACAAAATCCCTGCTGTCTCCCGCGCTGCGCAACTTTGTGCAGCGGCGCATTCTTGAGTTGGTTGGCCTGATGGTCATGATTGCCGGTCTGGCACTGACGCTCATGTTTTTCTCGCCGGGACGGTTTGATCCCTCTCCTAGCGCCTATTCCGCCGGACCGGTACAGAACTGGTTTGGTCCCGTCGGAGCTGCCGTCACTGGCAGCTTGCGCACGGCGGTTGGCACCGCCAGCCTTTTCATTACCGTTCTGCCGGTGTTGTGGGGATACCGCATGCTGCGCAAGCAAGATGTGTCGCAGTGGCTAGCAAGACTGTTTCTTGCACCCGTTGCAGTACTGTGCCTGGCCACCGGGATCGAGTCTCTTGGCATTGCTGCTGGCTTCAACCTTGGCGGTGCCGCAGGCGTTATCATAGCTGGGCTGGCGCTGAAGTATCTGCCGCAGCCGGCTCCGTTTTTTGGCATGTCCATGCCACATTATTTTGGCGTGGGAATCACCCTCGTTGGGATCATCCTATGGGCCTGGTGCGGCGCGGTGTCGCGTCGCCAGATTCTCCTGCTAACGGCCCCAGTGCGCGGTTTGGTGGCGCTTTTGCACCGTCGCCGTAACGCTGCCACAAGTACTGATGCCGAGGCTGATTCAACAGAACTGACCTTGATCAAAACAACACCGGCGCCGTCGACACCCGAACCAGCACCTAAAAAGCCGCGGCGCAAGACTTCCAAGAAGCGGCAGGAACCCTCGCTTCTTGAAAACGATAACCGTGCTGCCAGCAAATCCACGTCGGGGGTGGGTCAGGGCCGGCTTGATTTTGGCGGGGACAGTGAATTTAGCCTGCCGCCCTCAAGGCTTTTGACTGCGCCAAAAAAGGCAGCGTCAGGCCCGTCGCGTCAGGCGCTTAATGACACCGCGGCAGAGCTGGAAAACGTATTGAATGACTTCAGCGTCAAGGGGGCGATCACACAGTCTCGACATGGGCCGGTTGTGACCCGATATGATCTTGAGCCGGCCCCGGGCACCCGTTCACAGCGGGTGATTTCGCTGGCGGATGATATTGCCCGGTCAATGAGTGCGGTCTCGGTGCGTGTCGCCGGTGTGCCTGGGCAGAATGTGATCGGTATAGAATTGCCGAATGCTGATCGCCAAATCGTTGCATTGCGTGATATTCTCGATGATCCGGCCTGGCAGGCGAATGACAGTGATCTTCCCATGGCGCTTGGCAAGGATATCGCTGGTGCGCCGATTGTTGTTGATCTGGCGCGGATGCCGCATTTGCTGGTGGCTGGCACCACTGGCTCTGGCAAATCGGTGGGCATTAATGCGATGATCTTGTCGCTGCTATACCGCCATACGCCGGAGAGCTGCCGGATGATCATGATTGACCCGAAAATGTTAGAACTTTCGGTCTATGACGGCATCCCGCATCTTCTTAGCCCGGTGGTAACAGAGCCATCAAAAGCGGTGACGGCGCTGAAATGGGCAGTGCGCGAGATGGAAACCCGATATCGTAACATGGCCAAGCTCGGTGTGCGCAATATTGCAGGCTATAATACCCGCCTTGCTAACGCCCGAAAGGATGGCGAGGTGCTGACCCGCCGTGTACAGACAGGATTTGATGCAGAAACGGGCCGCCCCGTTCATGAAGAGGAAATCCTAGATCTGACCCCGCTGCCCTTCATTGTGGTGGTAATAGACGAGGTTGCCGACCTGATGCTTGTTGCCGGTAAAGAAATTGAAGCCGCTGTGCAGCGGCTGGCGCAGATGGCGCGGGCAGCCGGCATCCATGTGATCATGGCAACACAGCGCCCGTCGGTCGATGTCATTACAGGCACCATTAAGGCCAATTTTCCGACACGTATTAGCTTTCAGGTGACATCCAGAATCGATAGCCGGACCATCCTTGGCGAACAGGGCGCGGAACAGTTGCTGGGGCGTGGCGACATGCTGTTCATGGAGGGCGGTGGGCGCGTGATGCGTGTCCATGGCCCGTTTGTTGCCGATACCGAGGTCGAGGCAGTCGCCAATTACCTGCGCAAGCAGGGTGCGCCCGAATATGATGAAAAGGTGGTCAGCGAGGAAGAGGGCGATCTGCCATTCGGCACCGCCGACCTCCTTGATACGGGAAGTGGCAATAGCCTCTATGATCAAGCAGTCCAGCTGGTGGTCCGCGAGCAGAAGGCATCTACGAGTTTCGTCCAGCGGCATCTCAAAATAGGATATAATCGGGCGGCGACCATCATCGAGGAGATGGAGCGCAATGGCGTGATCAGTGCAGCAAATCATGTAGGCAAGCGAGAGGTTCTGATCAGTGACGAAAGTGTTAGCTAGATGCATGTGTGTCTGAAGCTGTTTTCTTTGTCCAATATGCGTTTGTCTGCGCTTGTCGGCATGACCGTGATGGTTATGGCTGCGGGTACGGTGCGTGCCGATGTCGTTGATGATGCCGAGTCATGGTTTAACGATATCAGCACTATGAAGGCAAATTTCATTCAAGTGGCCTCGGACGGCAGTTCTGCCAGTGGTGAGATTCATCTGCGCCGACCCTATCAGATGAAGATAATCTATGATCTTGAAGAGCCGCTGATTTTGCAGACGACGCGCATCTGGTTGCATGTTGACCGTCCTGAGGAACAGACGTTGACCAGTTATCCGATCAGTGAAACCCCCCTCTCGCTACTGCTGAAAAAACAGGTGCAGCTGCGTTCGGATAATTTTTCAACCCGCACCCGCACTGCCAATGGTGTGATCAGCATTCTGCTGTCCAAGGAAACCGGCGAAGCGGCAGGCGAGCTGACACTGGAATTTACCGAGAAGCCATTTGAACTGCGGAAATGGACGATCCGTGATGCGGCCGATATATCGACCACTGTGACGCTGCAAAATATGCGTTTCGGCCATAGCTATGAAAACAAGTTTTTTGCCGCACCTGACTACACCAACTGACGCCGGCAGATGCCAAATGACTAACGCATCTAAAAGCCACATGCCTACAGGACCCAGCTATGAGACTTGCAACCTGGAATATCAATTCGGTCCGGCTGCGGATCAATCTGGTGACAGAATTTATGAAGGCTGCAGATATCGATTTGCTTTGTCTTCAGGAAACCAAGACCGAGAATATGCATTTTCCAGCCGGAGAGTTTGCCGAGGCTGGCTGGCAGCACCACGCCTTCCGGGGTGAAAAAAGCTATAATGGTGTGGCCATTATCGGACGTGAACCGCTGGCCGACATAACCCACCGCGAGTGGGCCGGGCGTGCTGACTGCCGCCATATCAGCGCAACGGTTGCCGGTGGCATTACCGTGCACAATTTCTATGTGCCGGCAGGGGGCGATATTCCAGATCGCGAGGCCAATCCAAAATTCGGCCATAAGCTCGATTTTCTGGCCGAGATGACTGCGCATTTTGCTACCAATAGGCCGCAGCGGGCGATCCTTGTGGGTGATTTGAACATTGCGCCACTTGCCGAGGATGTGTGGTCGACAAAGCAGCTGAAAAATGTGGTCAGCCACACGACGGTCGAGCGCGAGGGACTACTGCGCCTGATAGATGAAGGTGGCTGGACGGATGCGGTGCGCAGCTATTTTGGTGATGATGAAGTACTTTATTCATGGTGGTCCTATCGGGCGCGTGACTGGGCGGCAAGCAATCGCGGCCGACGGCTTGACCATATCTGGACCAGTCACGACCTGGCACCGCTGATCACATCAGTGGCCATTCACAGCGATCTGCGCGGCGCTGAAAAACCGTCTGACCACGTGCCAGTGGTGATCGACCTTTAGGCGCCGCTGTCTTTTCATGGGACAGGAATTGGCGTATAGGCTGCGGCATGAGCACTTTTGCAAAGATGCATGGCCTCGGGAATGACTTTGTCATTCTTGACTGGCGCAATGATCCGGACCGGGTGGTGCCGGCGGCTGTGGCACAGCGGCTTGCCGACCGTAGGTTGGGCATCGGCTGTGACCAGATTCTGGTGATCCGGCCATCACAAGAGGCGGATATCCGGATGGATATTCTCAATCAGGACGGCTCGCCCTCTGGTGCCTGTGGCAATGGCACGCGCTGTGTTGCCGATTTGGTCATGGCCGAAACGGGTGCAGACCGGATCAGTATCGTGACCGATGGTGGTATGTTGTCAGCATGGCGTGCGGCAGATGACCAGATTTCCGTTGATATGGGTCCTGTATTCACCGGATGGCAGGATGTGCCGCTTGCCGAAAGCATGGACACGCTGCATGTTCCGATGGGCGTTGCCGGGATTCCCGATGCGGTTTGTCACGCTCTTGGCAACCCGCATGCGGTGGTGTTTGTCGAAGATGCCGAGGTTTTTGATCTGGCGCGGCTCGGGCCGCAGGTGGAACACGCATCTCTTTTTCCGGATCGTGTCAATCTGTCTGTGTTGAGCCGGCGTGATGATGGCAGTTTTCGGATGCGGGTCTGGGAACGCGGTGTGGGTGTAACAATGGCTTGTGGCAGCGGGGCCTGTGCCAGCGGGGTTGCCATCGCCCGACGCGGGTTGGGGGGTGACGTCAACAAAATCGTCATGGATGGTGGCGCCGTCACTATCGCATGGCAGCGGGACAATGGGCATGTGGTCATGACCGGCCCGGTGGCCTATGTGGCTAGTGGGCATCTGTCTCCTGAGATTTCGGCGCTTCTGGAGGCTGACGATGGCTGACAGGAATGCACCAAGAGTTGAGACATTTGGTTGTCGGCTCAATATCTGGGAATCAGAAGTTGTGCGTGACCAGGCTGGTGACGCCGGCTTGAATGATGCCATCATTTTCAATACCTGTGCGGTGACCAGCGAGGCGGAACGTCAGGCACGTCAGGCCATTCGTCGGGCCCGTCGGGACAATCCGCAGGCACGGATCATTGTGACCGGATGCGCGGCGCAAATCTCACCGGACAGCTGGTCAGCCATGGATGAGGTCGATCACGTCGTTGGCAATCATGACAAGCTGTCTAAGGCGGCATGGCAGACGATCGTCGAGGGTGGTGCGGCACCTGTCATCAGCGACATCATGGCCGTCCGCGAAATGGCATCGCATATGGTGGATGGTTTTCATGCCCACACCCGCGGATTTCTTCAAATTCAGCAGGGATGTGACCATCGCTGCACCTTTTGCATTATTCCCTATGGGCGTGGGAACAATCGTTCCGCTGGGTTAGTTCAGATCATTGATTCCGCACAGCGTATTGTCGACAGCGGCAGCGTCGAAATTGTGCTGACCGGGGTGGATATCACCTCATGGGGGTCCGACCTTCCCGGGCGGCCGCGGCTTGGGGATCTGGTTCAGACGCTACTTGCGCGCGTGACAGGGCTGCAACGACTGCGTCTATCCTCGGTTGATCCGGCAGAGCCTGATGCAAGGCTGATGGATGTGCTGGCTGATGATGAGCGGCTGATGCCGCACCTGCATTTGTCCGCGCAACATGGGGATGACCTTGTTCTGAAGCAGATGAAACGTCGCCATCTGGCGCGCGACGTCGTGCGGTTTTGCGACGAGGCACGCCGGCGTCGGCCGGACATTGTTTTTGGTGCTGATATAATCGCCGGGTTTCCCACTGAAACCGAGGCAGCGCATGACGCCACTCGTGCCATGATCCAGCGCGCCGGAATCACCTACCTTCATGTGTTTCCCTTTTCGCCGCGTAATGGAACGCCGGCAGCTCGCATGCGGCAGCTTGATGGTGGAATCATCCGCAGGCGTGCCGAGGCATTGCGCAGTGAAGGCACGGGTCGACTGACGCGGTTTCTCAACAATGCACTGGGCAGCCAGGACCAGATGCTGATCGAAGGAGGCAATAGCGGGCACGGGCGCAATTATGCCAAAATGCATCTTCAGGGCGACTTCCTTGATCCTGGGGCGCTTGTGAATGTGCGGGTAAGCGGGCGTGAGGGAGACACGCTGCTCGTGGAGAGGCAATAGGATGAGCTGGCTGAAAAAACTCAAATCCGGCCTTGGCAAGACCACCGCGCGCGTCAGCGCCTCGCTGGGCGCAGTTCTGGGGCGCAAAGGCATTGACGCTGCCTCTGTCGAGGAGGTTGAGGATGCGTTGATCAGTGCCGACCTTGGCACTGCCGCTGCGGCAAAGCTCGCCGAGCGCATGCGAAAGCACAAATTTGACGGTGAGATCAACAGCGCGACGCTGGCTGCGGCCCTGTCAGACGGCATTGCGGAAATTCTGGAGCCAGTGGCACAACCTCTGTCTATTGATCAGGCAAACCGGCCGCATGTGGTTCTGCTGGTCGGGGTGAACGGGTCTGGCAAAACAACAACTGCCGGCAAGCTGGCACAGCAATGGGTGCAGGCTGGCAAGAAGGTCAAGCTCGCCGCCGGTGATACCTTTCGTGCCGCTGCTATTGACCAGCTCAAGGTG
>MDTC01186022.1_pt1 | contig 13043 bp, 11 predicted proteins | sample 811181 | NCBI WGS metagenome assembly MDTC01 (sample SAMN05326644, study PRJNA326480) | marine metagenome | isolation source: seawater | place: Pacific Ocean: North | collected 2011 | reverse complement strand
TGAACTAAAGTTAGTTTCGTTAAAGTGTGTACGACAATTTCTTTGTTAACCTAACCGTCCACACTTCTCTTCTTAAAAATTCACAATTTAAAAAAGCTAAGATTTTACTTAAAAAATCTAAAACACACCTATGGAAACAGATAACTTACATTAAATATTACTCAAAAATGTGAAACGCGGTTATATTACAAAAAAAAGATAAATCAAGGTGTATATTGGTCAAAAAAGCCAACAAAATCAAAGCTTATTCTCTACTTTTCGTTGAAAAGGTCTTGTTATTTTTGTATATCAAACCCTTGAAATGTCAGGTGTTAAAATAACAAGTTTTTTAAATTTATCAGTAACTTTCAAAAAAAAAATTGCATTATTTTTTAGTTTTTTAAATCAAAAAAAATACCCTTTTTATTTTTTTCTTATTGCTGTTTTTTTTACTATGTACGCCTTGGTTCTAAACCAAATCAAATCTTACACAAAATTAAAAGAAGATAATTTTAATTTTTTTTTAAATTCTAATGAATTTAACAATATAAAAGATTTTGTTTTTGATAATATAAAATCTCCTTATAAGGAATATAACTATACAGTGCAAAATAATGACACGTTGGAAAAAGTTCTTAAAAAGTACAATATAAGTAAGTCAGAAATTAATAATCTTCTAGGTAAAATAATTGAAAAAAAACTATCTAATATTAATGCTGGAACTCAAATTCAAATTATTACAAAAGAAATAGAAGAAGGAGTTAGTAAAATTGTAAGTTTATTCTATCCTATTGATGCAATTACATCCGTCGAAGTAAAAAGAAATAAAGATGTATTTGATATATCAAAGATAGTTTTAAAACTTAATAAAAAAGAGATTGTTTTATCTAATACAATAAAAAATAACTTATATAGTGCGGCAGTTAAAGCTGGAATTGAACCAAACATCATTGTTGAATTTGCAAATATTTTTGGGTTTGAAGTAGACTTTCAAAGAGATATTCGAAAAGGAGATACGTTCGAAATTTACTATGAACAGTATGTTGACGATGACAACATAGTTAGGAGAACAGGAAAAATAATTTACGCTTCAATGTTTGTTAATAATAAAGAGATTTCACTTTATAATTTTAAATATAATAATGAAGAGGGATTTTATGATGTAGATGGAAAAAGTGTTATAAAAACTTTGATGAAAACACCAATTAACGGTGCACGTTTATCATCTTCATTTGGAATGAGAAAACATCCTATTTTAGGGTTTAATAAATTACATCAAGGCACAGACTTCGCGGCACCAACGGGTACTCCGATAATGGCTTCTGGCGCTGGGGTTATTCTAAAAGCACAAAGGTATAAAGGCTACGGAAATTTTGTTTCGATTAAACATAACTCAACTTATGTTACTGCTTACGGGCACATGTCAAAATATGGAAGAGGTATAAAGAGAGGTGTCAGAGTCAATCAAGGACAAATTATCGGTTATGTTGGTTCGACTGGAATGTCTACTGGCCCCCATCTTCACTACGAAGTTATTAAAAATGGCAAAAGAGTAAATTCGCAAAGACTCAAATTACCAACAGGAAAAATTTTAAATAACGAGGCTAGAAATAAGTTTGAAGTAGAGAGAATTAAAATTGACGTAAAGCTTGCTGAGTTAAGAAGTAATAATTAATTAAATTTAAACTACTTCTTTTTTTTCTAATGATTGTTTATTTAGTTTTTCAGCTAAACTTGTTTTTTCAGTTTGCTGTTCTCTTGGCTTCACACTTGAAGTTTGTTGCTCTTTAGGCTTAATATTTAATTCAGATAATCTTCTATTGAAATGCTCGGCATGTTGGAGATAATTTTCATGCAATACTGGGTCTCCAGATGTTAGAGCATCTTTTGCTAGTTGCTGATATTTCTGAACAGTTTTTTCAACATTAAAAGGATTAGTCATCGATCCGTTGTTTCTACTCACATTTCCGTTTCCACCGGAATGAAAATGTCCGCTTAAATTCTGCCCACCATTATTCCTGGGTCTAAAGCCATTTCTTTGTGGTCTCGGTCTAAATCTTCTTTTTTGATCGTTCATTTGTTTATTTGAGTTTTAAATTAGTGTTTTAGTCTTGCTAATATACATCTAACATTATTTTCATAATCTTTAACTAGTAACTCTTCTTTAAAATTTTGTTCTTTTAAAATTTGTGAAACTTTGTAATGTTGCCCGTAACCTATTTCTAAAACGAGCATACCAAACTTTTTTAAAATAGATTTAGACTTGTAGATAACTTTTTTAATAACGTCAAGCCCATCCTTCCCGCCGTCTAGGGCTATTTTCGGCTCATACCTTTTGATGTCATCGGATAAATTTTTTATGTCGGAAGTTTTGATGTAAGGTGGATTTGAAACAATTAAATCAAATTTATAGCCAAAAATATCCTCCAACGACTTATTAAAAAATCTTACTCTTTGATTTAAACCAAGTTTATTTGAGTTTTTTTTGGCTACAGTAATAGCTTTGGCAGAAATATCTATTCCAATGCCTCGTGACGACTTTATTTCACTTAAAATGCTTAGTATTATACACCCTGAACCCGTTCCTACATCTAGTATGTACAAATTTTTATTTCTAAAAATTTTTATTACATTTTCACAAAGCAGTTCAGTTTCAGGCCTTGGAATTAAAGTATTTCTGTTTACGAAAAAATCTTTGCTCCAAAATTCTTTATTTTTTAGAATATATGCTAGAGGTTCTCTGTTGGCTCTTCGAATAATTAGTTTTTTAAAATTATTAGCAGTTTTTTTTGAAACTTCTTCGTTTAAATTTATTAATAAATTCTCTCTCTGTTTTTTTAGTAAATTTGACAACACAAGTTCTGAATCTAATTGATGAGTTCTTATCTTGCTTAATTTTAGAACTTTAGAGCCTGAATGTAAAAGTTCTGATACTTTCATCATTATAGATTTTGTAATTTTAAATCTTGTTCTTTTAGTCTTAAACCTTCGTTCATTTCTTCGTGGATCTCGCCACTTAAAAACTCCTCTAATTTATGTAAAGTTAAATTTATTCTATGATCAGTAACTCTACCTTGTGGAAAATTATATGTTCTAATTCTTTCAGATCTGTCGCCACTCCCTATTTGACTTTTTCTATTGTCTGCTCGTTCTTGATCTTTTTTTCTTTTTTCAGCTTCATAGACTCTAGATCGCAAAATTTTTAAAGCTTTAGCCTTATTTTTATGTTGAGATTTTTCATCTTGTTGACTAACTACAACACCTGTAGGAAGATGCGTTATTCTAACCGCGCTATCTGTTGTATTAACTGACTGTCCACCTGGCCCTCCTGCTCTAAAAACATCTATTCTTAAATCGGACTCTTTAATTTGAATATCAACTTCTTCTGCCTCTGGCAAAACAGCTACTGTGGCTGCGGAAGTATGAACTCTTCCTTGAGTTTCAGTTTCAGGCACTCTTTGTACTCTGTGAACTCCTGACTCATATTTTAAATAAGAATAAATATCGCTACCATTGACTAAAAAAATCACTTCTTTGAAACCACCTGCCTCACTTTTTGAAATACTTATAATTTCTAACTTCCATTTTTTTTTCGAGCAAACTTTTTCATACATTTTAAACAAATCAGAACAAAAAAGAGAAGCTTCAAGTCCTCCTGTTCCAGCTCTTATTTCCACAATCGCATTCTTACTATCATCTTCATCTTTAGGTAGTAGAAATATTTTTAATTTATTAGTGTAATCAATTTTTTTTTGTTTGAGTGTCTCTAGTTCTTTTTCAGCAAGATTTCTCATTTCTAAATCACTATTTTTATCTAATAGCATTTTTTCTAAATCTTTTAAATCATCATCAAATTTTAAATACTCACGAGCAAATAAGATGATACTACCTAAATCTGAGTACTCTTTTGACTTCTGCGCAAAAGTCTTAGAGTCGATAGTGCCAGTTGATAATTCTTTTTCTAATGCATCGTGTTTGGCAACTAATGCCTGGACTTTTTCTAAGGGAATCATAGTTTATTGATTTTTTTCTTTAATTTTATCTTCTACCAATCTAACAATTTTATTAATAATATCCCCACTCGGAACTTTTTCATGTGGAACTCCGGATAAATAAAGTAGATTGTTATCTTGCCCTCCTCCTGTTAGTCCTATTTCTGTTTGCGCAGCTTCGCCAGGACCGTTAACAACACAACCAATTATAGATAGTGTAATTGGGGTTTTTATGTGTTCTAATTTTTTTTCTAAAATTTTTACAGTTTCTATAACTGGGAATGCTTGCCTAGCACATGACGGGCAAGATATAATTTGCACACCTTTTGCTCTAATGCTCAAAGATTTTAAAATTTCATAACCAGCTTTAATTTCTTCAATTGGATCTGCCGATAACGAGACCCTAATTGTATCTCCAATACCTTGCATCAATAACTGTCCGATTCCAATAGAAGACTTTATACTTCCAGTTAAAAGTCCACCAGCTTCCGTTATACCGACGTGTAAGGGGTAATCACAAGCTTTTGATAATTGTTCATAAGATTTTACTGCTAAAAAAACATCTGATGATTTAACACTTATTTTAAAATTAAAAAAATTATTATCCTCCATCAGTTTAATATTATACATTGCGCTCTCTACCAAAGCTTCAGGACAAGGCTCTTTGTATTTTTCTAGAAGCGTCTTGTCTAAAGATCCAGCATTCACTCCGATCCGAATAGAACAATTGTAGTCTCTCGCAGCTTTAATTATTTCAACAACTCTATCACTGGCGCCAATATTTCCTGGATTAATTCTTAAACAACTTGCTCCCATTTTCGCTGCCTCAATAGCTCTTTTGTGGTGAAAATGTATATCAGCTACTATGGGGATGTTTACTTCTTTAACAATCTCCTTAAGTGCTCGAGTTGATGCTTCATCCGGGCAGGATACTCTCACAATGTCTGCTCCTGCATTTTCTAAATCTAGAATTTGTTTGACAGTCCCTGCAACATTAGAAGTAATTGTATTAGTCATTGATTGTACAGAAATAACGGAGTCGCCACCTACTGGAACTTTACCTACTAAAATTTTTTTAGTTTTTTTTCTTTCAATAATTCTGTGTGGTCTAATTTCCATAAATTAATCTAAATTAAAAACTGTATGAAGTTTTTTTACAGCTTTTGTAGTATTAATTTCGTTAATAATAACAGATATTTTTATTTCTGAAGTAGAGATAGCTAAAATGTTTATTTTCTTCTGAGCTAAAGCTCTAAACATTTTATAAGTTATGCCAGGTGTTGTTATCATTCCAGCTCCAACTATAGATATTTTAGAAACTTTTTTATCAGTATTGATAGATTTAAATGTAACATTTTTTTTATTTGATTTAATTATTTTAATAGTTTTAATCAAATCATTTCTTTTAATTGTAAATGTTAGATCTGTTGTTTTTCCATCAGCTGAAATATTTTGAATAACCATGTCAACATTAATAGATTTTTTCCCTAGTGGTTCAAATATGTCTGCAGCTACACCGGGCTTGTCTTGAACACCCAAAAGAGTCACTTTAGCTTCATCTTTTGAATAAGTTACTCCAGTAATAGTTTTTGAATAATCTATACTTTCGGAAGCAAATATTTTAGTACCTTTAGAATTAGAAAAAGTTGATCTTACGTGTAATGGTAAATCATACATCATAGCAGTTTGTACGGCGGATGATTGCATTATTTTAGCTCCAAGCGAAGAAAGTTCAAGCATTTCTTCATAAGATATTTTATTAATTTTCTTAGCTTTTGGAAAATGTCTTGGATCGGTAGAGTAAACACCCTCAACGTCAGTATATATTTCACATTCATCAGTATTAAAAATTTTTGCAACAGCAACAGCAGAAGCATCTGAGCCTCCTCTGCCAATAGTTGTGATTTCTCCATTCTTTGAAATACCTTGAAATCCTGGAATGATAGCGACACCTTTATTTAAAATAAACTTATTTATTTTTTCTAAATTCATATTAACTATTCTAGAATTATTGTGTTCACCATCAGTAAGAATAGGTATTTGCCAACCCATATAACTTCTAGCGTTAACACCTTTTTCCTCTAGAGCTCCTGCTAACAAAGATGATGTGACTTGTTCTCCTGAAGCCAATAAAACATCTAGTTCTCTCTTGCTAAAATTTTTACTTATTTTTTCAGATTGCTGTACTAATTCATTAGTTTTGCCAGCCATAGCTGAAACTACAACTATAATTTTGTCACCTTTATCAAATTTTTTTTTAATTATTTTTGATGCGGCAATTATTCTATCAATACTTCCCAGTGATGTGCCGCCAAATTTAATAACAATTTTTGCCATATATACAATCTAATTTAAAGCTATAAATATCTTAATTTAGAAATTTAACAAGAAGATGTAAGATAGAATAATGAGCACAATAAATAAAGATGAAATTAATAAATTTTCAAAAATAGCTAATGAGTGGTGGGATATTAATGGAAAATTTAAACCTTTACACTTGTTTAATCCAATACGGATTAAACACATACTAGACATTACATCAGAACATTTTAAAATAGATATAAATAAAAAACTTCCATTAAAAAATTTAAAAATCTTAGATATTGGATGCGGTGGTGGATTAATTAGTGAACCTATGTCTAGACTAGGGGCACAGGTTACAGGAATTGACGCTTCTTATAAAAATATTCAAGTTGCTAAAATTCATGCAAAAAAAAATAATTTAAAGATAAATTATTTAAACACAGTTCCTGAGGATATGAAGCAAAAAAATGAATTCGATATTATTTTAAATTTGGAAGTAGTAGAACATGTGGAAAATTTAGATCTATATCTTTCTTCTTGTTATGAATTACTAAAAAAGGAACGGATTATGTTTACAGCAACTATCAATCGAACATTAACTTCGTACATAAAAGCAATAGTTGGGGCTGAATATATCTTAAGATGGCTGCCCATAGGGACTCATGACTGGAATAAATTCATCAAACCAGAAGAACTAGAAAAAAAACTTAATGATTTAAATTTTTCTATTACCGACTTGACTGGTCTAAACTATAATCCAATTTTTCAAGAATGGAAAAAATCAAAAGATACGTCTGTTAATTATATAATAGCATCCAAAAAAGTTTAATTTTCTTTATTATTAATCCATGGAACACTAACTAAATCTATTCCCTCTTCCTCTAATTCTAATTTCTCTTCTGCGGTTGCTGTGCCAAAAATGTTTTTATTCTTTTTATTTTTGTAGTAAATTTCCCTTACTTCTTTAGGAAATTTATCACCCACAAATTCAAAATTCTTTTCTACAAATTTCCTTATTTTTGCTAAATCTCTTTTAATCTTATTGAATTCACTGTTGTTAAACTTTTCTTCAATAATTTTCTTTTTGCTTGCAATGTTTGGTGACATAATTGTTTTATCAATATTTTTTGACTTACAGAAAATACATTCTATCAATTTTTTTTTTTTTAACTTTTCAAATTCTTTGGATTCTGAAAACCAACTTTCGAATTCATGTTTATTGTGACACTTTAGTAAATATTTAATCATTATAGAATAAGGTAATTGTTATTAATATTATTTCAACAGTTAACTTCTTCTGTAATGAGCATTGATATCAATATAGTCATGTGTGAAGTCGCAGGTATAGCATTCGAATTGCTCATGACCTTGTTTTAAATCAATTTCAATGAAAATTGAATCCCATTTCATATATTCTTGGAGCTTCTCTTCATTGTAGTCTTTAGAAATTTGTCCATCCTCAGCCACAATAAAATCTCCTAATTTAATAATTATTTTTTTTGGGTCAATTTTCTCACCAGACTTTCCTATGCCCATCAAAATTCTTCCCCAGTTCGGGTCTTCGCCAGCAACAGCTGTTTTAATTAGTGGAGAGTTAGCTATTGAAAAAGCAATCTTTTTTGCTTTTTCAGTAGTTTCTGAATTTGTAACTTTAACAGTTATAAACTTTTTTGCTCCTTCTCCGTCTACAACAATTTGTTTTGAAAGTTCCAGACAAACTGTTTTAAGAGCTTTTTGAAATTTTAACGCTTCTTTGCTTGAAATTGTGTTTAATTTTTTATTTTTAATTTTCTTAGTAGAAAATATAGCAACCATATCATTAGTTGAGGTATCACTGTCAACAGTTATAGCGTTAAAGGTGTTTGATAATACTTTGTTTAAAAATTTATTTAATACTACTGAGGATATATCGGCATCTGTAAAAATAAAAGAAAACATAGTTGCTAAATTAGGTGCAATCATTCCTGAACCTTTTGCAACGCCAGCTATTCTCACTATTTTGTCACCAAGTTTTATTTCTGAGTAAGCGACTTTTGGTCTAGTGTCTGTAGTCATAATTGCTGATGCTACTTTTAACCAGATAAGCTTATTTTGATTCATTCTTAAATTTTCAACTAAGTTAGGAATGTTTGCTTTTATCTTTTCTACAGGAAATTTTTCTCCAATTACTCCTGTTGATGCAAATAATATTTCTTTAAATTTGGTTTTTTCATATCCGTGGTCATTTTCAAATTTTTTTAAAGATTCCACTAAAGTTTTAGAAACATCATCAAGGCTAGTTAACCCTTCCTCACCTGTAAAAGTATTGGCGTTTTTAGTATTAACGACTAATGCTTTAATATTATTTTTCGAGTTTTCTTTATTCCATTTAATTGACTCCGAAACTATTGAATTTTGAGTATACGCAACAGCATAATTTGACCCTTCTGGAAAATAAAATAATGAAAGATCATCTCTACCATTTTTATAAAGATCAGCTGAGACTGCTGAAACATGCAAACCTTCGATGTCTTTAAGCTCCTGAAAGTCACCCATTTTTGAAGGGCTTTTGTCTGAGCTTAAGAAATTTTTTAAATTTATTGTCATAATTAATGTTTAATTTAATTTATAAATACATATATAGAGTATTAATAATATTACTACCAACTTACTAATATGAGTTTATTTAGAAAAACATTAAATAAAATTTTTAAGACAGGCAATCAAAAAGAATTGGACAAGTTTAGACCTTTAGTGGATGAAATCAACAATCAGGAGCCTAATTTTAAGAATTTAAAGGATGAAGAGCTTAAAGCAAAAACTTACCTGTTAAAAAAAAATCTTAAAGAAGGAAGATCTCTCGACTCAATTATTCCTGATAGTTTTGCTTTAGTCAGAGAGGCCGCTAGAAGAGTTTTAAATGAAAGGCACTACGATGCTCAATTACTTGGTGGAATTTTTTTACATCAAGGAAAAATTGCAGAAATGAAAACTGGTGAAGGTAAAACTCTAGTGTCTACGTTACCGGCATACCTAAACGCACTGACTGAAAAAGGTGTTCACATAGTAACTGTAAATGATTATCTAGCTAAAAGAGACTCCCAATGGATGGGGCAAGTATTTAATTTTTTAGGTCTTTCAACAGGCTGTATAACTAGTGAATTGGACGATGAAAGTAGAAAAAAAAATTACCATTGCGATATTACTTACGCCACTAACAATGAATTAGGTTTCGATTATTTAAGGGATAATATGAAATATGCTCTTTCTGAAATGGTACAAAGAGATCATAATTATTGTATTGTTGACGAAGTAGACAGTATTCTTATTGACGAGTCCAGAACACCACTTGTTATATCTGGTCGAAGCGAGGATAAAAGTAATTTATATTTACTTGCTGATAAATTTATAAATAAAATTCAAAAGACAGATTATGAAATAGATGAAAAAAATAAGAATGCAATTTTAACTGACGTTGGAATAGATAAAATTGAAAAACTTGCTATACAAGAAGGAGTCTTAAAAAATAATAATTTTTATGATCCACAAAATCTAGATCTTGTTCATCACGTAAATCAATCATTGAAAGCTAATTTCTTATTTAATAAGGATGTTGATTATATTTTAAGAGAAAATAAAGTTCAAATTATTGATGAGTTTACTGGTAGAGTTTTAGGAGGTAGAAGATTTTCTGATGGACTTCATCAAGCGATAGAGGCTAAAGAAAATGTAGAGATACAAGAAGAAAATCAAACGCTAGCTTCGATTACTTATCAAAACTATTTTCGCTTGTATCAAAAATTATCAGGGATGACTGGAACAGCTTTAACAGAGGCTGAAGAATTTTATGATATCTATAAATTAAATGTAGTTTCTGTTCCAACAAATCAACCAATGATTAGAAAAGATTTAAATGATCAAATTTTTAGAACTGAAAAAGAAAAGTACTTAGCTGTTACAAATAAAATTATTGAATGCCACAGTAAAGGGCAACCTGTTCTGGTGGGTACTACTAGTATAGAAAAGTCAGAAAAAATTTCAAAAAATTTAGTAGAAAAAAATATAAGTCATAGTGTTTTGAATGCAAAGCAACACGATAAAGAAGCAAAGATAATTGCTGAGGCTGGAAAAATTGGGGCAATAACAATCGCAACTAATATGGCTGGACGAGGAACCGACATTCAACTTGGTGGCAATAAGGATTTCAGAGATGAAGACAATCAAAAAGAATTGGCTCAAATTCAGGAGGATAAAGATAAAGTAAAATCTCTTGGAGGTCTTTATATTGTTGGAACAGAAAGACATGAAAGTAGAAGAATAGACAATCAATTAAGGGGAAGATCAGGAAGACAAGGTGATCCTGGAAATTCAATTTTTTATATTAGTCTTGAGGATGAATTGATGAGAATTTTTGGAGCTGATTCTATAGACGGTATGTTAAAAAAATTAGGTCTTAAGGAAAATGAGTCAATTGACCACCCTTGGATAAATAAAGCAATGGAAAGAGCCCAGCAAAAAGTTGAAGGTAGAAACTTTGATATAAGAAAGACGTTAATAAAATTTGATGATGTTATGAACGATCAAAGACAAGTTATTTTTGGTCAAAGACTAAAAATTTTAAAAAGTAAAAATATCTCTGAAACTTTAAATTCTTTTTTTGACGAAGTGATTTCAAATTTAGCAATAATTAAAAATGACTACGGAAAAACAAACGATAAAACTGTCTATTTAAATGCAATAAAAAATATTACTGGAAATATATTTAACGATGATGAATTGATGTCATTAACCAATATTTCTGAAAGCGAATTTACCAAAAAGCTAAAAGACGCTTTTGAAACAAAACATAAAGAGAGAATTAAATTAATAGGATCAGAAGAAAATAATGATATTGAAAAACGAATTTTTTTACAAATAATAGACTTTTCTTGGAGGTCACACTTACAGTACCTAGAACAACTGAGACAAGTCATAGGTCTTAGAAGTTATGGACAAAAAGATCCATTGTCCGAGTTTAAAAAAGAGGCATTTGCACTGTTTGAGGGGTTGTTAGAAAAAATAAAGAATGATGTTATAAAATTTTTATTGAACTTAAATATAGTCGTCAAGAATGAAGAAGAAGAGAAAAGTGAGAAACAAATTCCCACCCAGAACAAAAAAATCGGAAGAAACGATAAATGCTTATGTGGTTCAGGAAAAAAATATAAACACTGCTGTGGTTCTATATAGATTTTTTTTTTGTCTTTTGAAAAGCATCTAAAGCTGCATTTCTTGCAGCTACATGATTAACTATGGGTTTTGGATAATCTTTTCCGAGTTTAAAATCTTTTACATCTTTGTCTAACTCCCAAGGTTTATGAATAAATTCTCTAGGAACATTTAATAATTCTGGAACCCATTTTTTTACGTATCTACCATCAGGATCAAACTTCTCACCCTGTAGTATAGGGTTAAATATTCTAAAATATGGGGCTGCATCTGCACCACATCCTGCCACCCACTGCCAGCCTGCAACGTTATTGGCCTCATTAAAATCAAATAAACAGTTTCTGAAATATTTTTCACCTTCCTGCCAATGAATTCTCAAATGTTTCACTAAAAAAGAGGCAGTAACCATTCTCAGACGATTATGCATCCAACCTGTTTCGTATAATTCCCTCATGCCCGCATCCACAATTGGATATCCCGTCATACCTTTTTTCCAGACATTTAAATGCTTTGCGTTAACCTGCCAAGGAAAGTTATCAAAATCTTTTCTTAAATTTCCTTCTAACATCTCTGGAAAATAATTAATTAGACTATGGCTAAATTCTCTCCAACCTAGTTCGTTAATATATTTTCTGTATCCTTTGCTTTTATTTTTAATTGCTTGGCACTCTTCCCAGATAGTTTCGACGTGAATCTGTCCAAATGCAAGATAAGGTGAGATTTTGGAAGTTCCCTGAATTCCAGGTATATCTCTGTTTTCTCCATAATCAATCAATTCATTCTTGATAAATTTTTTTATATTTTTGATAGCTTCATCTTCAGATGGCAACCACGAATTTTCAAACTTTTGAGGCCATTTTTTTTTAGGCAATATAGTTTCTAACTTAATTGATTGATTTAAAAATTTAATTTTTTTATCTTTCAATTTAATTCTTTCACTTTTATGAAAACCTTTGTCTAAATAAAACTTTTCAGCAGTCTTCCAAAAAGATGTAAAAACCTTAAAAGGAGTATTGTCACTTTTTTTAATCTCATTAGCTTCATTAAGAAGATTGCCTTTAAAAATTTTAAAATTGATATTTTTTAATTTTAAAGAATTAGATATTTTTTTATCAAATAATAAAAATTTAGGTTCATAAATTTTATTCCAATAAATAGAGAGGTTTTTTTTATTCAATATTTTTTCAAAAGCTTCTTTGTAAGACTCTGACTCTATAACTTCTAATGAAATATTAAATTCATCTAACTTATCTTTGAAGTTTTTAAGCGAGTGAAAAAGCCACCATCTTTGAGCTGATCTGCTTTTAAATTCTTTTTTTTTATAGATGTAAACCACTGAAACATATTCGTGATTTTTGGATGCATAATTCAAAGCATCATTCTTTAAAGTCCTAAAATCTTGTCTGAGCCATACAACGCCAGTAGTTTTTTTATTCATAATTTAACTTATCAAGTTTTAAAAAATATTAACATGTGGTTTGATGTGGTGGCCTTGGTAAGAATCGCACTTACGACACATACCTTTTCAGGGTACTGCTCTACTACTGAGCTACAAGGCCTAAAATCTAAAAGTAATTCTAC
>MDTC01170952.1_pt1 | contig 13043 bp, 9 predicted proteins | sample 811181 | NCBI WGS metagenome assembly MDTC01 (sample SAMN05326644, study PRJNA326480) | marine metagenome | isolation source: seawater | place: Pacific Ocean: North | collected 2011 | reverse complement strand
TAATTGTGTTGATCTTCCCTCCAGCTATGTATGGCGAAGACAAGAATAAGCTGGATATCAATCAAAACAATGTCGCCACAACTGCAAAAAACTTATTAAGCAAAAGTCGTTTACCTTCTGTTCAAAGAAAACAGGTGCTTGGAGTTTGGCTGACGAATAGTCCCAGCCCTTTGTATTACGACAAACAGAAACTCAAGACAGCAGTTGATGAGCTTGAAAAAGCTGGATTCTCAGTTTTGTATCCAAATGTTTGGAGCCGTGGAACGACTTTTCACACCAGTCAAATCGCACCGCTTGAGCCAGCCCTGAAAACAGCTGGTGTTGATCTCGATCCAATTTGCTCATTAAGCAAAGAAGCACACCAGCGCGGGATGAAAGTAGTCCCCTGGTTTGAGTACGGATTGATGGAGCCCGCCGACGCCGCAGTTGTGGAAGAGCATCCTGAATGGGTGCTGTCTCGAGCCAACGGTGACTCGGTGATGAAGATGCATGGCAAGAAGATGGTCTGGCTGAATCCAGCGCACCCTCAAGTGCGCGAGCGATTCATTGGTCTAGTGGTGGAAGTGATGAAACGGTGTCGGATGGATGGCCTTCAACTCGATGACCATTTCGCATGGCCTGTGGAGTTGGGCTATGACCCCTACACCACAGCTCTTTACACCGCTGAATTTGGCATCACTCCTCCCAGTGACCACACCAATCGCTATTGGATGACCTGGCGGCGACGCAAACTCACGGGCCTTCTTCGTGAACTTCGCATCCGCCTTGAGAAAGAGGCATTACCAGTACGGATCAGCTTGTCTCCAGGCCCATTTCGGTTTGCTTATAACCACTGGCTCCAAGATTGGGAGCTTTGGGCTATCGGAGAGCTAATCGATGATCTGGTCGTTCAAAACTATGCCTATTCACTGCGTGGATACACAAAAGATTTAGACCAACCTGCTCTACGAAAAGCACGAGAATGGGGAATGCCAGTTCAAATTGGAGTGCTAGCCGGCTTTGGAAAACGAACAACATCAATGGATATATTGAAGGAAAAGGTACGGCTAGCTAATGACCGCGGCTATGGGGTTATTTACTTTTATTGGGAAGGACTCTGGGGTAAACATTCTGGATCTGAGGGCTCTCAATTCAGAAAAGATAGTTTCATGAAGATGGGATCTGAAGAATAACTACTGTCTTTATTGGCAGCTAAAATTAAATATTTTTATCGCCTACTCTTCTTGATTAAGATTTTAATTATTCGGTCAAGTAATCATCCCAACATCATCTCTACAACCTCTCGAGTATTAGACGAAAGAGTCGCTGCTGAAAGGTGCTCCAATGCAGATTTCACGAGAGCCTGCCTCTTAGTGCTGTAGGTCCCCCAACGGCTAAATACCTTTGCCAGTCGCGAAGCCGTTATCGCATTGCGCTGATCCACCCCAATGATTTGTTCAGCCATAAAGCGATAACCACTGCCATCTGCAGCATGAAAAACCAAAAGGTTCGCAGCAAATCCACCCAGAACAGCACGAACCGCGTTGGGTGCCATTGGATCAAACAATGGGTGATCCAACAGAGACGCGACGCGCTGCAGACCATCAGCACGAGGGGTTGACGCCTCCAAAGCAAACCAACTGTCAAAAATCACAGGCTTTTCCTGCCAACGATCATGAAATTGACTCAAGGCTTCATCTCTTTCTGGGCAATCCAAGGGCTGAAGTGCCCGCAGAGCAGCACGGGCCAACGTCATCGACGGACCAGAGACAGCAGCCAACGCTGAAGCACGGACTCCTGAGTCACCCGCTGCAGCAAGCCAGGTCCAGATCAAACCGGTCAGTTGTCTCTGTCCCTGGCCCTCCGGCCAGGCCAAATCCAAATCAGCGGCCACAGTGTTCAATCGCTCTAAAAGCAGTGGAGCCAAACAGCGGCCAAACCGTTCACGCAGCTCACAGGCTGCGATATAAAGAGCCGGAGGATCCGCTTCGTCTTGGAGTGCCTCCAACTCAGATCCTCCGGGGAATGCCAACAAGGTGGCCAAAACAGCAGGGTCTTGTTCTCCAGATGGAGCCAACAGCACACTTAAAGCCTCGAGCATCTGACGCTCCAAATCCTCATCACACCTTCCTGACGCCCGAGACAGCAGCAAACGTCTCCAAAGTTGCTGACCAGCATCCCAGCGAGCGAAGGGATCATTGTCTGCTGCTAGGAGAATGAAAAGCTCTTCAGATTTTTGACCTGCCTCCCAGTGGACTGGAGCGGAAAACTTGCGAAACAGAGAGAGCACCGGGGGGTGCTCAAAACGGGGGAGATCGTTGATTTCAATTATTTGTTGCTCTTGATCTAAAACGAGGAGCTGTTCATCTCCAGCGTCTCCATTCGCCGTCACGATGGACCAGAGCAAGGGAATCACAACCGGCTGCTTCTTGGGCTGTCCAGGTGTCGGCGGCGTGGTCTGACGAAAGGTCAAACGAAGGAGCCCTTGTGTTGCATCCCAATCACGTTCAACGGTCACCGTGGGGGTACCAGCTTGGACATACCACAATTTGAACTGATCTAAATCAAAACCAAGGAGCTCGCCATTCGTGCAGGCACCTTCAGCAATTGCCGAAACAAAATCATCAGTCGTGGCGGCTTCGCCATCATGTCTTTTGAAATAAAGCTCCATTCCACGCATAAATCTTTCTTTGCCCAGAAGAGTTCTGAGCATGCGTATGAGCTCAGCACCTTTCTCATAAATAGTGGTTGTATAAAAATTATCAATTGCTTGATAAGCGTCTGGCTTCACCGGATGAGCTGTTGGTCCTGCATCTTCTCGAAATTGAGTATTTCTAAGCATGGCTGCATCCTCGATCCGTTTCAGCGCTTCAGAATGAAGATCTGCAGTAAAACATTGATCCCTAAAAACGGTGAGACCTTCCTTCAAGGACAGCTGAAACCAATCACGGCATGTGATTCGATTACCTGACCAATTGTGGAAATACTCATGAGCAACAACACTTTCAATACGCTCCAGTTCTGCATCTGATGCAGTTTCTGCATCCGCGAGAACTAGCTTGGAATTAAAAATATTTAGGCTTTTATTCTCCATCGCGCCCATGTTGAAGTGTCGGACAGCAACGGTATTGAATTCTTCGAGGTCGTACTCCAAGCCGTAAACCTGCTCATCCCATGCCATCGAACGCTTCAATGACTCCATGGCATGAGCCGTAAAGGGCTCATCACCAGGCTCGACATGAAGTCGAAGACTTACGTTGCGTCCTGAGCGAGTCACAAAATGATCGCGAACCTCCTGGAGATCACCAGCTACGAGGGCGAACAGATACGAGGGTTTAAGTGAAGGGTCATCCCATATCACTTCATGACGTTTGGGATCCCCTTGAATCGATCCTGCACTCAATGCATTGCCATTGGAGAGAAGAATCGGATAGAGATTTCGATCGGCCTCAATCCGCACCCTGAAACGACTCAGCACATCAGGGCGATCCGGATGATACGTAATACGCCTGAATCCCTCAGCTTCGCACTGGGTCGTCAACATACCCCCGCTTGCATAGAGACCTTCAAGTGAGGTGTTGGCCTGTGGGTGAATGTTGCAAACGGTTGTCAGTTGGAAGGGGTTATGCGGTGGTCGAGGAATGACCAGCCTTTCAGAGTTGATGCTGTACTGCTCTGGCCCCAAAGCCTCGCCATTGATCGCAATCGATTGCAAGTCAAGGTCTACCCCCTGCAATTCAAGAGCCTGCTCTTCAGATCCCAAAACAGGGATGAATTCCATACTGCAGGTGACAGTGACAGCACTTGATCCGATCACCACATCCAAATCCACGGAAGGGACTCGACACGGAAAAGGTTTGTAATCCTTCAACCGAATCGTTGGAGCAATATGAGAAGCGGAGGCCATGCGCAGCAGTGTCTGCGTCGATTTTGGCGGGAAGACACGACCTTTGGAGAGAAATCAAGCCAGAACAAGATTTCTCTCATCTCACACCCTTTGATTAATTCATCAATTTGCGGCTTTCTGTTTCTTGAGAGCCTCTTCCACTTTGGATTTCACATCCGCAGGAACCATGTCTGGGCAAAACTGAAGAGCACCAGTGATGATTTGAAATTCGGCACCCGCGAAAAGTTGCTCATTGGTCAGCTTTTTATTACCAGTGGAAGCCACTAATCCTCCATGCCGACCGTTAAGCAGCTGGACGTAGGTTGCAGCTGCGATTCCAACAGCTTTGGGAAATTCAACCTTCGCCGCTCGAGCGTTGCACACGTAGGACGAACCCATACCGCGATACAAAAATATGTCGTCATTACTGGCTGGTGCCGAGGGGGCCTTGCCTGACGACTGAGCCATTGCAACAGAACCTGAAAAAAGCAGGGGAAGGAGAAGCAATGGTGCCGACAGTGCAGAACGGAGTCGGTTAATGGGAGGCAAGGGATCAAACCGGAATACGCAGCTATGGTGACGCATGAATGCCGGTTAGGGCTAGTGGAGTGATGTCTAAATTTGACTAAAACCAGTCAAAAATAGATTTGCATCAAGCCTGAATTGGAGCAGAAGCATCCTCCATTCGTGTTTCATGGTGATGCTCAACGATCTCCAGTACATCGTTTTGCCAGCTGTAGATGGCTCGAGAACGATACCGATCCTCATCAATTAATCGGGTGTACTCCTGGACATCCCAGTCGCTGTAATGGGATTCAAAGACCATTTCATGTTCATCAATCTGACGTATCCGTGTGCGGTGTGGGGTTGGTTCGAGATAGGCACGATTACGTTGAAGTTGGTGACCAAGCAATGTGGCCTCCATGACACCAGCCCGTTCGTAGTTTGGTTTTCGATCAAAAAAGTCGGTATCACGTTCCGGCCACCAACTGAAGCGGTAGCGAGGCTCACCAAGTTGAAACTCTGAGAAAATCTCTACCCGGATCATCATGTCCAGAAAAAAAACTTCCTCATTGTTGAAAACATATTGACGCCTCGATCTCCAGAGCCCAAGGTTACGAGCAAACCACCTGCGCAGATTGCTGTCTAGATGCACCCTCTCTGAGACTGGAGGATCTCCGTTGGGCGGCTTTAAGCCTCGTTGTTCAAGCGGCAGAAGGGGCATGCCGTGACCTAAGTAACAACAGAGTGTTCTCCTTCTTCTTAGCGGATCTGCGCGTCACGGCAAAAACCCATAAGGTAAGCCTCAACATTGCGAAGCTCCATCGGTGGATGGGATTGATCGCAATCCGCGTCAAAAACTGAGTTTGCTACTCGTTGCCAGTCGCCAACATCTGTCCAGCCGCGACATTCGCGAGTTGGTTGAATTCCTGCACAACGAAGACTGTGGGTTCGAAGTCAGCCTTCAGATCTCAGATCCAACACAACAACCTGAGTTGCTGGAATTGCACCGACTTGTGATCACCCCTTCTTTGGTAAAGCTGCAACCGCAGCCAAAACAGGTGTTTGCAGGCAGCAGCATCTTTCAGCAACTTCGTGGCTGGTTACCTCGCTGGCAGCAAGACGAGGTCGTTAGTGGGCTTGGCTTAAGCCTCAAGCCAACAGAACTCGATGGCAGCCGAACGCAACGGGAGCTGCAACTCGAGGATCAGTTACTTGTGCTTCGTCAGGAAAATGAAACCCTGATTGATCGGCTGCAGGCCCAAGAGCGCCTGTTGCGCATGGTGGCTCACGAACTCCGCACTCCACTTACGGCAGCCACTCTGGCCGTTCAAAGCCAGCAACTAGGCCAGATCAATATTCATCGGTTTCGGGATGTTCTGAAGAGACGCCTCGAAGAAATCGCACTTTTATCTAAAGATCTACTGGAGGTGGGAAGCACGCGCTGGGAAGCATTATTTAATCCTCAGCGCCTTGATTTAGCCACCGTTGCAGCTGAGGCGATTCTTGAACTTGAAAAGCTATGGCTAGGCAGGGATGTGGCCATTCACACCGATATCCCAGCCGATCTTCCCAAGGTATTCGCTGATCAGCGCAGGATGCGTCAAGTACTCCTCAACTTGCTTGAAAACGCCCTCAAGTACACACCAAACGGCGGGTTGATCTCTCTGACCATGCTTCATCGAACTAGTCAGTGGGTACAGGTGAGCATCAGCGACAGCGGTCCTGGAATTCCAGAAGAAGAGCAGCAACGTATCTTTCTTGACAGGGTCAGACTTCCTCAAACATCGTCTGGGGCTTCAGGGTTCGGGGTTGGGTTATCCGTTTGCAGGCGCATTGTTGAAGTCCATGGCGGCAGGATCTGGGTGGTCTCTGAACCAGGCAAAGGGGCCTGCTTCGCTTTCAATGTGCCCGTCTGGCAGGGGCAGGAACAGGAGAAAGAAACGTTATCTTGACGGAGGGTCAGGCTGACCCCTAACTTCGTTTAGTGATCAAGATTACAGAGCAAGATCACGTCCTTGGCCCCATCGTCTAGAGGCCTAGGACACCTCCCTTTCACGGAGGCGACAGGGGTTCGAATCCCCTTGGGGCTACTGAAGAACTAGATGAGACTTCATCTGGTTCATTTAAAAAACTCTCCTTTGGGGAGTTTTTTTTTTATGAACCACCTTCGACCCTCTTGATGAAGGTTTAGTCGTGACGTCGCATCATTTTTCATCTGGTGTGAAGGATTTTCGAAAAGTCATTACATAGCCACTCTTCAATCAAAGAGATTGGCCGTTCCAATAGGGACGTAAAGGATGAGTTCATCAACGATGGAGAAACAACCAGGGCGAAATTCAATGAGTTCCAGCTGAGCCCGATCCAAAAACCCAAGTTCCTGCAATCGCTAACTGCCCAACTGCTTGATTTGAAGGCTCTGTCCCAGGCAATCCACCAGCTGACGAGCTGAGATTCTGAAAAAACTTGGACAGAGTTCGTTGTGATCGGTAGGAACCATCCAGAACATCTGGAATTCCAATGGGTGCTTTGCTGAAGAGCAGTGAATTCAGCGTAAAGAATCTAGACGGTGTAATTGATAATCACGGCATCGCCGCATTATTTGACCCTGAAAGAACTTTTTTCAGAAAAGCACAACAGTTAATCCCATTCGAAAAATCCAATTGATTTGGATATGGCGCAAAACAATTGTAGCTATAAGTACTTGAATTTATTCATTTGATCAAATATTATGATGTTTAAAAACCAAAATTAAGAATTAATCAGTCTGAACGGCGCCGTGCTTCGGCCTCCACAGCTTTTAGATTGGTTGTGAGATCGTCACGCAGACGTTGCTCAATTAAGCCAATTGGCATCCCTAGGCAACCCTGAACCGTCAGCTCATAAAAGAGAGCTGTGGCCTCTGGCATGGATCTAAGCCGCCATGTCCCCTCAAATCGCCGGAAGTCTCCTTTCTTCATCTTGAATTTCAGAGTCCCTTCAGAACAAAACTCTTCGAGCTCCAATTCAACCGAAGCCGAAAACTTCATTCCTAGAAATTGCTGACATCCTTCCTGTTGTAAATGCACTTTATCTCCTTCTCGCAACAACAATCGGCTGCTGGCGAGATTAGGAATGAAGGAACTCAACTGGTCGTAGTCCGTCAGAACATTCCAGATCTGTTCAACAGAAACAGGCGTTAAAAGCTGAGCAGCAAGGCGACGAACACCATCCGGCATGCGCTCAACAGTTTGCTCAATAGGTTGGTGATGCAGTGACATCCCCTCTCCTGTGGGCAATTTGCCGTGCTTCAGTTGTGTAAGACCACTGAAAGATGTCAAACCGGTTTCGCTTCTAATCCTGAGAGATTCACGTTGCTGACTCTAAGGAAGAAACTGCAAATCAGCGTAAAACCATTAGCAAGTCAGTGGTGACGCTTATAGTCGCGCCGTTGATAGGACGTTTTCGATGCGGGCAAGCGCGACTCTGCAGACCACCTTTGATGAACGGACATTCACAATTGTCTTCACTGGCTTAGGTGGGCGTCGCGTAGAGCTATCTCGCATCAGCGTCCCTTACAGCCGTCTTAAGGACACCATGCGCGTTCTTCTCTCTCAGGGAGTTCGCATTCAGTCCGTGAGTCCAGAGGGCTCAGAGCCGGCAGCCGCAACCACTACATCCGCCCCTCCAGCACCCGTACCTGTGACCACTTCCAAGCCAAAGCCCGCTGCAAAACCAGTGCCGGTCAACATTTACAAGCCCAAAGCACCCTTTTTGGGAACCGTTACTGAAAATTATTCACTTCTTCAGGAAGGCGCCATTGGTCGCGTCCAGCACATCACCTTTGACCTAAGCGGAGGAGATCCACATCTTGAATATGTTGAAGGCCAGAGCATCGGCATCGTCCCCGCAGGGGAAGACGCAAAAGGCAAACCCCATAAGCTCCGTTTGTACTCAATCGCCAGTACACGCCACGGTGACAACCTCGAGGGAAACACCGTTTCCTTGTGCGTTCGTCACCTTCAATACGAGAAGGATGGGGAAACCATCAACGGTGTCTGTTCGACCTACCTCTGCGATGTAGAGCCAGGAAGCAAGGTGAAAATCACTGGTCCTGTTGGAAAGGAAATGCTCCTTCCTGATGACGAGGAAGCCAACGTAATCATGTTGGCAACTGGCACTGGCATAGCTCCGATGCGTACTTACTTGCGTCGGATGTTTGAGTCAAAAGAGCGAAATGAGAATGGCTGGAACTTCAAAGGGAAGGCTTGGCTATTCATGGGAGCTCCCAAAACAGCCAACTTGCTGTATGACGAAGACTTTCTCAATTACGAGAAGGAATATCCCGATAACTTCCGCTACACCAAAGCGATCAGCCGAGAGCAACAAAATCCCAAGGGCGGTCGGATGTACATCCAAGACCGTGTTCTTGAGCATGCTGACGAAATCTTCTCCATGATTGAAGATCCCAAAACCCACGTCTACATCTGTGGACTACGGGGCATGGAGCCTGGCATTGATGAAGCGATGTCAACAGCCGCAGCGGCCAAGGGTCTCGACTGGTCTGAGCTGCGCCCAGCCTTGAAGAAAGCACACCGCTGGCACGTCGAAACTTACTGACTTCGCCATCTGCATTCAAAAAGCTCACCAACTGGTGAGCTTTTTTTTTGTCCATTCCCTCCATTTTTTAGGAGACAGCCACAAAACTTGGCCGGGTGGATCAATTGGGCTGTCCGATTGAGAAATCCTGGTTAAACCTGCCTAAGAGGTGCAGTAGCCATGACCGCAACGATCACAAACCCACTGAGGGTTGGGCTACGACAGGAACGGGTCATCGCCCCACAGTGTCTGGTGATTTTTGGAGCGAGTGGCGACCTGACCCATCGCAAGCTGGTGCCCGCTCTTTTTGAACTGTTTCAGCAACGGCGACTGCCCAGTGAATTTGCTCTTCTCGGCTGTGCCAGGAGACCTTGGAGTGACGAAGAATTCCGCAGCAAAATGGCTGAGGCTATGGGCGAGAAGGTTCTCGACCATCCAGAGGCTTGGGAGCAATTTGCTTCTGGAATGTTTTACGAACCCGTAGACCTGCAAAAACCGGAAGATGTCGTGAAACTTGGGGGTCGCCTTGAAGAGATCGACCGTCAGCGTGCCACTCGCGGCAATCGCACTTTTTATCTGTCAGTGTCGCCAAAATTTTATGCAAGCGGATGTCGAGCGTTAGCAGATGCAGGCCTACTGAAGGATCCCCAGCGCAGTCGCGTCGTGATTGAAAAACCTTTTGGGCGTGACTATGGCAGCGCTCAATCCCTCAACAGAGTGGTTCAATCCTGCGGACAAGAAAACCAGATCTTCCGCATCGATCACTACTTGGGAAAAGAAACAGTTCAGAACATCATGGTTCTGCGTTTCGCCAACACAATTTTCGAACCAATCTGGAATCGGAACTACATCTCAAGTGTTCAGATCACGACCTCCGAAACCGTCGGTGTTGAAGAACGAGCTGGCTATTACGAAACATCTGGCGCTCTGCGTGACATGGTCCAGAACCACTTAACCCAAATGTTGGCAATCACAGCGATGGAAACCCCTGGACGATTTGATCCAGAAGCTATTCGTAGTGAGAAAGCCAAGGTTCTTCAAGCAGCACGACTCGCCGATGAACTTGAACCCTGGAACTGCTGCATACGAGGTCAGTACGGGCCTGGAGGTAGTGATGGAGCTCCGCTAAGCGGTTACCGACAAGAACCTGGCGTCGACCCCCAAAGCACCACGGAAACCTACGTGGCGATGAAATTATTCATTGACAACTGGCGCTGGCAGGGCGTTCCTTTTTACGTGCGCACAGGCAAACGTCTCGCCAAACGTCTGAGCGAGGTGGTATTGACCTTCCGTGAAGCTCCTGTTCATTTGTTTGACGCTGCCGGCGGCCGCCCTACCGCTAACCAGCTCATCCTTCGCATACAACCTGATGAAGGAGCCGAATTCAAATTTGAAGTGAAATCACCAGGCTCCGGCATGCGCAGCCGACCTGTGGAAATGGAATTTTCTTACGACGAATCCTTTGGGGAGCCATCAGACGAAGGTTATGTACGCCTTTTGGCAGACGCCATGCTTGGCGATCCAACACTGTTTACACGTAGCGATGAGGTGGAAGCAGCCTGGAGGCTCTACACCCCGCTGCTTGAGCTGATCGAAGACAGCCCTTGGCAGCTCCCAATCCACCCCTATGAATCCCGAACCTGGGGACCCGCCGCTGCCGATGCACTCCTAGCCCAAGATGGCCTGCTCTGGCGTCGCCCTTAATCACACCAACTCCCCAGCCCACAACGAAACCGCCCTTCCCCTGGTCGCAGCATGTCTCCTCAGCTCACGCTTCAAACTCCCCTCGCGCTACCCCCGTCGGAAGTCCCGAATTACCTCGATCAGTTATGGGCCCGCGACCAAGCGGACAGCATCGGAGCTCACACTTTTTGTCTGTTGATTTGGCAGCCAGCCTGGGTTGAACAGCATCTGGTACGCACAGGAAAAATTGAGGGCCCAATCATGGGCGTACAGCGAGATGAAATTGAAGAAGCTGGACGGCAAGCAGTCTTAGCCCTTGATCTACCCCTAAGCACACCTCCATTGGGAGAGGCAGTTTCGGATGGCCTGGCAAAGATTGAGGGGAACAAAACCAGCGATGACCTGCGTGGCCAACATGTTGACGGTGCCTTAAGCGCGCTGAGGCCAAGGCGATTGATCACTTTGGCGCCAAGCCTGGATCCAACCCGCTCCTTAGAAACCTTGGTGGCCGCTTATTGCCCCCTACCAGAAGAGGGGGGCGGAACAGTTGCCTGTGGCGATGTGGTGGTTCTCCGCGGAGGCACAGGGGCCTTAAAGGAAGGCCTGAAAACACTCAAGCTCCTTCTGCCTGACGAGCTGCCCTCCTGGGTGTGGTGGAACGGGCCACTTGATGAGTCCCCTGAGCTGTTGGAGCAGCTGGCGATCGCTCCTCGTAGGCTCATTCTCGATTCAGCTCTGGGAGATCCCATTTACAGCCTCAATCTTCTCTCCGACAGGCTAAAAGCAGGTCAGGCGGTGAATGATCTCAACTGGTTGAGGCTGGGCAGCTGGCATCAAACCCTTGCGATGGTTTTTGATCCTCCACAACGGCGTGATGCTTTGAGCCACGTGGTGCAACTCGATATCGATGTGGAAGGTGAACACCCTGTGCAAGGAATGCTACTGGCGTCTTGGATTGCCGATCGTCTGGGGTGGACTCTTAAGGAGACCCACCACCATGAGTCCAACGACAGCGATACCAGCATCAGCGCAAACTTTCAACGTCCTGATGGAACCAGCGTGCCGATCAGGGTATCTCCAGTGCCTATGGGACAACCAAGTATTCATCCAGGTCAAATCGTAGGACTGCGGATGATTTGCAAGCCTGAACATGCTGGGGAGATGTGTGTGATTCTCTGTGCTGAATCAGGAGGCTGCATGCGCCTAGAAGCTGGGGGCATGGCCAGCATGGAACTTGTCGAAGAAGTGGTGCCGCTTTTGCATAGTCACGTAGAAGCCGACATGGCACGCCTGCTTGAGGGTGGTCACGATTCATCAAACCCACTTTTAGCGGCGGCGGCCCCACTGGCTGCCAAGCTTCTGAGTTAACCCTTAGCTGAGCTGCATGGCCTGTCTGATCGCTGCTCCATCCAGTGGCAGCGGCAAAACACTACTCAGCCTCAGCCTCATCGCTTGGGCAAAACGAAAGGGATTGAGCATTCAACCCTTCAAAGTTGGACCTGATTACCTCGACCCCCAAATCCTCGGGGCCAGCGCAGGACGCCTCTGCCGCAACTTGGACCTTCCACTCTGCGGCTCGGACTGGGTCAGAACAAGTTTCCATGGCTACGGAGGTCGCTGCGACATGGCGCTAGTGGAAGGCGTTATGGGCTTGTTCGATGGGATTGGCTCGAGTGGAGAAGGAAGCAGCGCAGCTGTAGCGAAACACCTCCACTTACCAGTTGTGCTTGTGGTTGATGCGGGCGGACAAGCACGTTCCCTAGCCGCTCTCGTGAGCGGATTTCGGGATCATGATCCTTCAATCAAACTTGCTGGGGTGGTGCTCAACCGCGTCAGCAGTGATCGTCATCGCCTACTACTCAAAGAAGTACTGGCCGCCATTGATGTGGCTTGCCTGGGATGCTTGCCACGGAATCCCAGCCTTGAACTTCCCAGTCGGCATTTGGGATTAGCCCCAGCGCATGAGCTCGATCAACTGCAAATTCGTCTGAAGCGATGGGCAGCAATCGCCGATCAACACCTCGAGATGGATGTCTTTCAGCAATTGATGACAGCACCAGCGCTCGGTCCAGATCCAATCTCAACTGTGCTGGCAGATTCCCCGCACCAAACAAAAGAGTGCCAACCACTTCCGGTCGCCGTAGCCCAAGACAGCGCATTTCATTTCCGTTATCCAGAGATGCAGGATTGCTTGGAGGCCCTTGGGATGCCTGTCATCCCTTGGCACCCTCTGGAAGATGAGCCATTACCGAAATCGGCCTATGGACTTGTCATCCCTGGAGGTTTTCCAGAACTGCATGCAGAACAACTAAGTCGCTGCAAGAGAAGCCTTTCTGGCCTTCGCGAGTGGCTTCAACGGAAACCTTTATACGCAGAATGTGGAGGAATGTTGATGTTGGGCACCAGCCTCATGGAT
>MDTC01150659.1_pt1 | contig 13043 bp, 15 predicted proteins | sample 811181 | NCBI WGS metagenome assembly MDTC01 (sample SAMN05326644, study PRJNA326480) | marine metagenome | isolation source: seawater | place: Pacific Ocean: North | collected 2011 | reverse complement strand
TGAGGCTCTAAAAATATCTGATGAGAAGATCTATCGGGAAACTTTACAACCTTGTCTTCAATCGACGGACAGTATCGAGGGCCGATACCCACGATTTCACCCGAATATAATGGAGACTGATGCAAAAACTGTTCGATAACTTTATGAGTTCTCTCATTGGTATGAGTAATATACATCGGTACCAGTTCTTGGGTAATTTTGCTGGTATCAGAACTAAAGGGAATAATTTCCTCATCCGAATGCTGGACTTCGGTTTTCGACCAATCAATGGTTTTACTATCTAAACGCGGGGTAGTGCCTGTCTTCATGCGACCAACAGCAAATCCCATTTTCTTGATGAAAGCCGCCAGACCAATAGAAGCTGGATCACCGGCACGACCAGCAGTAATTTTTTTGTCACCTATGTGGATTAATCCATTTAAAAAAGTCCCAGTCGTTAAAATCACAGCATCAGCAAAGAATTCACCAAAAATTGGAGTGCGCACTCCTTTAATTTTAGAACCACCTTGTTGATCTGTACCCAATATCAGTTCTTCGACTGAGTCCTGACGCACAGATAAGCCGTCAGCATTCTCGATAATGTGCTTCATATATCTACGATATAGATCCATATCTGCCTGAGCCCGACTGGACCAAATAGCAGGACCCTTTTTACGATTCAAAATTCTGAACTGTATACCAGTCTCATCGATAGCCCGCCCCATTTCACCGCCGAGGGCATCGATTTCTTTCACCAGGTGACCCTTCGCTGTTCCACCGATAGCTGGATTACAGCTCATGGCAGCAATACGATCCACATTTTGTGTAAGTAACAAGGTTCTAGAGCCAGCTCTCGCTGCGGCCAATGCGGCCTCACAACCCGCATGACCACCACCCACAACGATGACATCGTAATCAGCCATTATTCATCCTAAAATATCTATAGATTATGCTGTGTGAATAAATAGAACACCTATCTAAAAAGACGTGCCAACCTACCTCAAATAGAAAAAATCTACAACCTACCTTTTGACGGAATAGCAAACAGCTATTCAGTTTTAATCATGGTAATCAAAGTAATAAGCATCGATTATCAATGCTATTATTTTTTAAAAATTAAGATTGATTCTACGCAAACGAGGCTTTCTTGCGTTTTGTGCCGGCATCTTGTATCAAATCAGCTCTAACAATAAGTTTATTATGGCGTGGTTAAAACGGTGATCGCCACCAACATAACCAGCTCGCCTCCTATAAGAGGAAGAATTCTATGACAATTTTTTCAAACCTCACTTCAATGGAGCATGAACAGTTAGTATTCTGTCACGACAAATCGACAGGTCTAAAAGCTATTATTGCGATCCATGACACGACTCTAGGACCAGCATTAGGCGGTTGCAGAATGTGGAATTACGAGACTGAAGAAGATGCGATCCAAGACGTGCTTCGTCTGTCTCGTGGCATGACCTATAAAGCTGCAATTACTGGCCTAAACTTAGGCGGCGGGAAATCAGTAATCATTGGAGATCCATCAATGAAATCCGAAGCCTTATTCAAGGTGTTCGGGCGATTTATCGACAGTCTAAATGGTCGTTATATTACAGCGGAAGATGTTAATATGCGTGTCGAGGACATGGAACAAGTAGCAACCGAAACCCCTTATGTTTCTGGAGTAAGCTCAGGATCAGGCGACCCTTCTCCCATTACTGCATTGGGAGTTTACCACGGCATACGCGCTTCTGTAGCTCATAGATTAGGTAAAAATGATCTCAAAGGCTTAAAGATTGCTGTTCAAGGTGTTGGTAATGTAGGAACATACTTGTGTGAATTACTTCACAAAGATGGAGTTGAGCTATTTGTAGCAGACATAAATAACGATAGAGTGGCAAACGCCAAAGACAAATATGGTGCTAAATCTGCGAGCTTAGATTCTATTCACAAACTAGACCTTGATGTTTTTGCACCCTGTGCTCTGGGAGCAATTCTCAATGACAAAACTATTCCAGAACTCAATACCCCGATCGTTGCCGGAGGAGCCAACAACCAACTTCTCCACGAAGAAGCACATAGTAAAATGCTTCAGGAGCTCGGCATACTTTATGCGCCCGATTATGTTATCAATGCTGGCGGCTTGGTTAATGTTTACCAAGAATTAAAGGGTTATGATGAAGTCGGGGTTAGACACCAAGCTGAGAAAATTTACCATACCCTTACTAGCATCTACAAAGAAGCAGCGGCATCAGGAACAACAACTATACTAGCTTCTAATAAAATAGCTGAAAAAAGGCTAGAACAAGCTAGATCAATTAAAGTTCTTGGTAATGGGTTGGACAATCAGCTCTGGTATAAGCCAAACAATTAAAATCAGCCAACCGCTAAAATGCGGTTGGCTTTCCACTAACCAGCATCACGGATAAAACTAATTTGATTTGGCTGTACGCGAATCGTTTTTATCTTGCTAAGCTTACCATTAGATTTTGTTTTAACATCCCACTTACCAGGTGAAACATAAATACGGGTTATGTAAAACCTAGATGGCAGCAGTGTCCAGCTTCTAGTATCGGCAGTTTCAGTTGCCGCATTGTAGATACCGGCAGCTATCTCTGCAAAAGGGCCCATTTCCTTAGCCTTTTGAGTAATCTGATCTTTCAAAGCAATTCGCGCCATAGTCTTTACTGTGCTACCCAACCGTTTATCTTCCAAAGCTTGATAAGCTATTGAGTCCATATCTTGAGATAATTCCGCAAACTTCCACTTGTTATCCCCAACTTTAACAGCACTTGTACCAAATCGTGATTCATTTTGAGGAAAAATCACCGGCCATGAATAACGAATGACCTTATTTTTCATGCGCAGATAAAAACTCTTCTCCCTCTTGGGAGCAATAGTGCCTGCTTCATGGATCACTACAATAGATCCCAATACCTCATTTTTAACTTTAGACAAAAAAGGATAACGACTTTTTATTTGAGCAGCACTACTTGTCCGACGTCTCTTTAGTAATAAACGATAGTAAGAACGAACGAGGCTGTGCGGCAACCGTGTACCGTAACTCTTCTTATAAGACTTTTCATATATATTAATAGCTTTTTTGTAATCAATAATTGCACTATCCCACTCTCCTTTAGCCTCGTATATAAGTGCAGCTAGATAACGAGCAAAGGCATCCTTCTGATAATGATTTTTAGAGTCTTCACCTAATAGATCATTAATTTCAGCTAATTTGGAGTTTATTTTTCTAGCTTCGACAATAGCTTTTCTCAACTCATTTTTCTCTAAGAAAGACAAAGCCAACATCGTATGAACGTTTACCCGTTCATACTCCTCCCCTCCATAATCCATAGTGGAATCATTATACACAAAGCTAGCTGCAGTCTTCGAAATGCTTGTCGTATATAGTTCATCAGCTAATTTATCAGCTTCAATCCATAGAGACCTAGCTTCACGACTGCGCCCCGCACGATCAAGAATACTTCCTTTTTCTAAGAGATAAAGTAACCGAGAAGATTCCGATTCCTTTAATACAGACTTATTAATCTTTTCTAACGCAGCTTCATAATGCCCCGAGCGGTACTCTCTTCGTATCTCCCGGGTCTGATCAGTATATGATACACAACTTACAAGCTGAAAGCTCAGCAACGTAGAGCCTAAGTGACATGCAATGCGGCACTTCATACTTAATATCTCTTAAAACTTGGAACCTGATCTGTTAAAGCGTTTCTTTACCTTTTTGTGACCAACCCATTCTATTTCAGCGGTTTCAATACTGGTCAAATTCAAATCGACTTGGTATGTCACAGTTTTCAAGCCCCCACGGGTATGAACCTGACTGCTGATTCCTCCTCCAAAGAAATATCCAGCTCCAATCTGCTTACCAATACTCTTTCTGGAATTAGCGCTTACCGCACCTGAGTTCTGATATTTGAGTTCCTCCAATAACTCTGCGCGTTTAGCCTTATTCACAAAGCGAATCCGGCGAGAATTTATTAGTTCTGCCCGGATTGCATCCGTTAAAGCCTTTGTATCAATATGTTCATCAGTTCGATTTTCAACATCTGTTACGATAACAATAGGTTTTTTTCCCCCATGAGATTTCTTAAAATCAGTCAACCAACCTGCCTTCAAAGTCGCAGCAACCATATGTTGAGCAACTTTATTGGCATCAGTTTCATTCCAACGGTCATCAATAATTTCGGCTCGCTCAGGATCGTCATATGTTCCTTCAAATGATGGAGCGCAGCCAGCCCCCAAGACTATCGCAGATCCCAGAATGAGAGCTCGACAAGATAACGACGCATGACTATATTTCCGTTTCATTTTTTGCACTCCTGACAACCATCAATTTATTAACTTGACAAGGCCTATAGGTAATTTATGACCACAACTCTATGATATAGTATTCAATATACAAAGTCCTGTAAATCTATTGGGGTAAATAATGACAAGCCACAAAATTATCATATTATTAATAGGACTTACCTTTGTTGGGATCACTCAAGCACGCAACGTTTATCTTAACGGCATGGATATATCAAGCACCCGAAATCAAAAGCTTGAAAAGGTAAACCTAATGATAGATGAAAATGGACAAATTTTCATAGAAGCAGAACATTATCAGGTACAGGAAAAGACAAGCTATAAACCAATAAGTAGCTGGCAACAGAAGAAACATCATTCACCACAAAAAATAGTCACTCCCGATTCAAATTCAAATAACAATCCTACTTTGAAAAATTTGAATTCTAGGTTAAACCCTAATGAAGGGGAGGGGAATAACTCTGTACCTGCTCTGAATAATGCCAACAAGGAGCCTGGACTTATTCCAAAGGAAAAACAGACCGACTTGGGGGCAAATACTAAGAATGAGCGACAAGATAATAATGACGCCCCTCCTCCGCAAAATTAGGAATTAATCGAAATCCACTTACCTAAAGTGATGACTAAGCGGGGCAGTTTAGTGACCAATATAAAAAAATCATTATCCGATATCGAAGATCGTATAAAACAGGCCTGCAAGATAGCCCATCGTGAGGAACAAGATGTAAAACTGTTGGCAGTATCCAAAAGCCAACCAATCGGGAAAATTCAGGAAGCCCATAAATTAGGCCTCGTTTATTTTGGCGAGAACTATGCACAAGAGCTCATTCGTAAAAATGAAGAACTACAATTATCCGCTATAAAGTGGGCCTTTATCGGACATCTTCAATCCAATAAAATTAGAAAAATAGTTGAAGTTGCTACAGAAATCCACACCGTAGCCAGCGTCAAGCACGCAAGAGCAATAGACAAAGCTGCAAAGGAACTAAATAAATCTCCTTATCCAATATGGATAGCAATCAATATTGCCAGCGAGGAAGAAAAAAATGGCTGCCATCCTGATGAAGCTGTGGATCTATGGCAACAAATCACATCAGAGTGCCCAAACTTGGCTGTCAAAGGTGTCATGGCCGTACCTCCTCAGAAATATAGCGACCAAAGTAACATCAATGAAATTCCTGATGACTACCAAAAAATTAAGAAAATTAACTCCATGATCGGTGACAATATACTTTCACTAGGAATGTCCGGAGACCTCACCACCGCCATAAGGGCTGGGTCAAATATTGTTCGAGTTGGCCGAGATCTCTTCGGTGAACGCCCAAAAGCTTCCGTTAAATAGTACTTCACGAAAATACTCCAAAAGGACCTTAGCAGCTCTAGCCTTTCCTATACATCTTTGCTAGTTTTTTGCACTTGAGGCTCAACATGAGGTGATTTGAAAGGATAAGCATATGAATGATCAGAACCCCTTGATCGGCAACTTAGAGTTACCGAAATATGACCAAATCAAAGCAGAGCATGTTGAAGTAGCTGTGCGTCAATTGGTCAAGGAAGCCGAGGCTGATTTGTCTCACATTGAGACCAATCACACTGCTACCTGGGAAACACTTATCGAGCCTCTGGAAAACCTAACCAGAAAAATTCAAGCCTGCTGGCACCCGGTATCACATCTGTTAAGTGTCAGTAATTCAACTGATATGAGAGAAGCATATGAAAAGGTCCAAGGAGATATGGTCCTGCTTGGCCTACGTATCTCACAGAGTGCAAAAATTTTTGAAGGCTTAAAAAAAATTCAAAACAGTGCTTCTTGGACCCAATTAACTAGGGCTCAACAAAGGGTTATTGAAAATCAAATAAGAGATAATCGTCTTTCAGGAATTGAGTTAACGGGAGAAGCTAAAGATCAATTTAATGCGATCAGCAAAGAGCTGTCGAAGCTAGCCCAAGGATTCTCTAATAACGTCATGGATGCCACTAAAGATTTTTCGTTAACAATTGAAAATATTGACGATGTGAAAGGAATGCCCTTTTCTTTCTTATCTCTAGCATCGCAAAGCTGGAATCAGAAAAGTAAAGAACAATCATCTACACCTGAAAAAGGTCCTTGGCTGGTTACACTAGATTACCCTTCCTTTGGTCCTTTTCTGCAACATGGCCCCAACAGGGAACTAAGAGAAAAAGTTTATCGATCTAGTGTTACCAAAGCTTCTAAAGGAAAGTTTGATAATAGCCACCATATTACTAAGATACTCGAACTCAAGTCTCAATTATGCTCTCTTTTGGGTTACTCAACCTATGCGGAAATGAGTGTCGCATCAAAAATGGCCCCCGATGTTGATGCCGTAGAAAAATTACTAAATGAGTTGAGAGATGCATCCAGAAAACCTTCTAGAGATGAATTGGCAGAACTCCAAAAATTCGCCAAGACCAAAGGATTAAACGACGATCTAAAACCATGGGATGTGCCTTATTACAGTGAACAGTTGCGTACTGAAAAATTCGATTATTCCGAGGATGAGGTAAGACAGTATTTCCAGTACCCGGTGGTACTAGAAGGCTTATTCAGCTTAGTAAAACTTCTATTTAACGTTAAAATTGAAAAAGAAACTAAGCCAGTTGAAGTTTGGCATAAAGATGTAGCTTTTTATAATGTCCTAGATGCCGATGGACAAAAAATTGCTGCGTTCTATATCGATCCATATTCACGACCCGAGAACAAAAGAGGCGGTGCCTGGATGAATGTCTGTATTGATCGGGGCCAGTCAAAGGGTAACACTATAACACCTGTAGCCTATCTGGTGTGCAACAATACGCCTCCCGTCGGCAATAACCCTTCATTGATGACTTTTAGAGAAGTAGAAACTTTGTTTCACGAATTCGGCCATGGTCTGCAGCATATGCTGACTACGGTTGATCATGTAAGTGTTGCTGGCATCAATGGGGTCGAATGGGATGCGGTGGAACTTCCGAGTCAGTTTATGGAAAATTGGTGCTACCACAAAGATACCCTAATGGGTCTGACCAAACATATTGAAACCAATAAAAAACTGCCCGATGAACTATTCGATAAAATCAGTTCGGCCAGAACTTTTCTATCTGCAAGCGCCATGGTGAGACAATTGCTATTTGGTCTTGTAGATATCGAGCTACATCATAGATACACACCTAGTAAATCTTCTGAATCTGTTTTTGAAGTTAACCAAAGAATTGCAAAAGAAACTTTAGCCCTAGTGCCTCTGCCTGAGGATAGATTCCTCTGCTCCTTTTCCCACATTTTTGCTGGGGGTTATTCTGCAGGTTATTATTCATATAAATGGGCTGAAGTTCTCAGCGCTGATGCCTTTAGCGCCTTCGAAGAAACAGGGCTAAAAAATGACGATGAAATTAGGAAAATGGGCCATAAATTCAAAGAAACCGTTTTGTCACTCGGGGGAGGTGAGGACCCAATGAAAGTCTTTAAGGCATTCAGAGGTAGAGAGCCTAAAACAGAACCTTTACTAAGACATAGTGGCCTACTGTAAACAGGAGAAATAATGGATCCAGCTGTTTCATATGCATTATCGGCAGTGGTGAGCTTTTGGCTAAATCTTGCTCAAGTGATGGTGCTATTAACCATCATTGCAAAATGGTTTGCACCTGATGTTGAAAATAAAATTGTGTTACTCGTTCATTACATGATGAATAAATTTTATGACCCCATAAGGGTCATAACCCGCTTTTTAGGGGTTAAGGATGATATTGCGCCATTTGTAATGCTCGCCCTTATCATTCCAATGCAAATGATACTGGTCCCACTTATGCAAGGAACGATAAAATAGTACTGCATTCACCTGCACTTGCATCTACATTCTTGCTCCCGTAGAATTTCAAGTGGAATAAGTCTAATGAATAGAGGGATCTTTAATGGAGATTGGCGCCGGACTTGCAGCTGTATTAGCTTTTGCATTAAACATGGTAAAAATACTAGTTATCGCTTCCGTGATTGTCAGCTGGGTAGGGGATCGTTCGAATCAAATTGTTCAGACTATATACAGTATTACTGAACCAATTTTCAGACCGATCCGAAGGTATACTGAAAGGCTAAATATACCTTTAGACATTTCGCCAATAGTAGTTTTTGCAATCATTATCTTTATAGAAACAGCTATTCTGCCAGCAATCAGCAATCTATAAAGGCAATGATAACCATGAGAAATATAACACCATGGATCATTCTAATGATGTTTGGGGTTTTACTTTGGCACGCATCGGGTAAAACCTATCAAACCCAAAAATCAAGATATAATTTCCTCGAAACACCGGTATTATTCGACGTACCAAACAAAATCCTGCCCGTATATATTTTAGGGCAAAAGTCTATTTATGACGATATTGTGCTAGTTTGGATGATCCAAGTACTTATCAATCCTGACCCTTCGAACCAAGCTAAGATAAAGAAGCTAGTTGACAAAGCGATCATTCAAAAGCCTAAGGTAGAATCTCTTTATTTGCTAAGTTGCTTCACATTTCTGAATGATTTTAAACGCCCCGAGGATTGTGAATCTGTCATTCTAAAAGGCCTTGAGGTGTTCCCATCCAGTTGGAGATTACCAATGACTCAAGGGTTCATTCACTACTTTGAACTAAACAACCCAGCACAAGCAGCAGCCTTCTTCAAAATAGCCTCAACCAGGCAAAATTCTCCCGAGTACGTGGCCAATATCGCAGATAAAATTCTAAAAAAAGAAAATATTACAGATGAAGACCGAAATAAAGGACGCCTATTGATCCAGTCACTTATTAAGTCACCTAATCAAATTCCTAGTGTTTATGATGACAGTAACTTCAAATAGGAATATCCGCTGTGAGTGATAATATTCTAGAAATAAAAAACCTTACTAAAATATTTAGTAATGATCTCTTGAAGAGAAAGCAATCAGCTATAACTGATTTAACTTGTCATTTTCCTCAAGGTAAATGCACAGGCCTTCTGGGCCATAACGCAGCAGGAAAAACCTCAACGATCCGAGGAATTTTAGGATTACTGAAACCCAGTCAAGGAGAAATCTTATTTAAGGGAAAGCCACTCGACCAAAAAATGAGACGCTACATAGGTTATATGCCCGAGACCAATAAGCTTGCAGGCAATTTGAGCCCTGCAGAAGTGCTAAAGTCTCATATGTCGATCTTTAGGCCACCAAAGATTTCATCTAATCAATACAAAGACATCTGTAATGCTAAGTTAAAAGAAGTCGGTCTATGGGACCACAGAAATAAACTGATTTCAAAACTATCCAAGGGGATGGGAAGACGGTTAGCATGGGCTCAAGCTACCATTCATAGTCCAGAGCTGATCATTTTAGATGAACCATTCTCAGGTTTAGATCCCTTGGGACGCCAGCATATGGCAACCTGGATTAAAGAAATAAAAAATTCTGGAGCATCAATTATCTTATGTACCCATGAACTATGGGCTCTTTTCAACCTTTGCGATGAATATCACATACTCAAAAATAGCAAGTTGGTATATTCAACTATAGATCCATACCATGGACAAGATGACCACGAACCAGTAGAAACAGAATTCATATTAGAGCTCTCTGGAACAAGCTCTTCAGAAATCCAAAAATTGTTAGAATTGCACCGCTTGCCTAGCTGGAGAAAATATTTAACAGAGGGCTATCTACAAAAATTATTTTTTGATGACTGGACAGAAACCAAGAAATGGCTCCAGATAATTACGGAAACAGACATTATGGTAGTTGGGTTCCATCAATCTAGACAACAAGAAGAAGATCGAATACTTACTTTTTTTGATGGAGGTCTGCATTGAAAGCAATATGGCCTGTCGCTACCGAAACTATGTTAAGGCTTCGAAGAGACAAAATATTAACACCTGCTATCGTGATCAGTATTCTGATTATCTTATTGGCATCGGTCACCGGACACTGGGCTATAGAAGAGTTTACCAAAGTACTGTTCGACATAGGAACTGCTGGGTTTCAATTTGCCGGGTCAATGGTAGCTATATTTTGGGGAACAAAATGCATATCAGATGCAAAAAGAGAAGGTTCCCTTGAAGTCCAATTAAGCTCACCTATCAGCCGCCAACAGTGGATAGTCGGCAAGTTTTTTGGGCTAACGTTCACACTATTGCTGGTTGGTCTGATTATAATGTTAAACTTTCAGCTCGTACTCATTTATTGGGATTTAGGCTTACTGTCCATAAATCAATTGGTAATCTTCGGCTATATTTTTCTATCATGGCTGGTTTTAGGGTCTTTGGCTATTTGGTTAGCCACTATAACATCTAATGCTATTGCTATTTTTTCCAGTATGTTTCTATGGTTTCTAGGGCTGGTAAGTAACCCGATAGCCAATACATTGAACCCGGATACACCCGAGTCCACCAGATGGTTAATCGAGACTTTTGCGCGACTTTGGGATTTACAGCAATTTAATTTGAGCTCATTCGCAGTAAATCCAAATAGCTTTCCCACACAAGAAGAGCTAATCAACTTAGCCATCTATGGAGTTTGCCTCATTTGCATCATGATTAGTGGTGGTTCTCTGGCATTTCAAAATAGAGATATCATCGCAGATTAATAGGATTACTTAATAATATTATATATTTATATATACCATTTGCTTTGTGGCGTCAATATGGTACTTAGCTATCTAAGGAGATTGACTGCCAATGGAACTTAGTCAGAGCCAAATCAAGTTGGAGAGAACCAAAGCGAAAGAGCTACGCAAATCGCGATGGTGGCAAAATCTTATACAAAAGGCAAAATGCTATTATTGTGGCATCCAACTACAACCGATCCAAGTGACAATGGATCATATTGTTCCGGTTAGTAGGGGAGGCCGCTCTAATAAAGGCAATCTGGTCCCTTGTTGTAAAGCTTGTAACAATGAGAAAAAAAACCTCACCACTATCGAATGGCAAAACTATCTGGTGCGCCTAGAAAAGAACTTTAATTAAAATATTGAAGCCAATATTTATTCAAATTCACTCTGCTCGATAAATAGACCGAGTGCGACCAACGAATAACACCATCTTGACAATGCGATTGTAACTTAGCCTCCACAGGTCTGCATAAAGTAAGCCATCAGCGCCAGAAAAGCCATCACCTGAATGACATGCCATATGCTAGATTTTGCTGCTGGTTTACCGGAGGATGCCCCTTGTCTTTTTCGAGGCTTAAAACCGCCTGTAGTTTTTTTCCTATGCCTCTGACTAGCTAAGTCGATCACATTTGATCTTTTTTTGTCATTAAAATCACTCGTCATATTGACCCTATTCAGTTGCTTAAAATAGTGCTACTTTTTTGAAATTATTCTCGGACTCCTTAATAGAAGGGGCCAGATTGAACATCCAAAAAGGGAAATAGTTCACTTATGGTTTCTACAACCTCGAACCTAATCATTATACCAACATACAATGAAGTCAAAAATATTGCACCTTTGCTTAAATCAATTTGGGATCATGTGCCTGATATTCATGTGTTAGTGGTAGATGACAACAGCAGTGATGGCACAGCCAAAGTGGTCAAAGACATTCAAAAAACGGCCCAAAGCCAGTTATTCATTATAGAAAGAGAGGGCAAGTTAGGCCTAGGTACAGCTTATCTCGCCGGATTCAAGTGGGCTTTAGATAGAAAGTATGAAAAAGTGATTGAGATGGATGCTGATTTTTCGCATCCGGCAGCAATACTACCCCAAATGATCGATGAATTGGGAAAGCATAATGTAGTCATTGGAAGCAGATACGTAGAGGGTGGGGGAACAGTAAACTGGAGCTTTATTAGAAAATTAATTAGTAAGGGTGGCAGCCTGTACGCTCGAACCATACTAGGAATCCCCATTAGAGATCTAACTGGAGGTTTCAACGGCTGGCACCGAGAAGTTCTAAAAAGCATCGATCTCGGATCAATCGTAAGTGAAGGCTATGCTTTTCAAATCGAACTTAAGCACAGAGCATATCGAATTGGATACTCCTTAAAGGAGATTCCCATTATTTTTAGCGAACGACGGGCTGGACAATCAAAAATGTCCGGTAAAATTATTATCGAAGCAATGTACCGTGTTTGGGGAATGGCAATACGGGTCGATCGCATGATAAATAATGGCATTCTCAAAAGCCAATAATAGACTTACTCAAAATCTTAAAAACACCTTAATCCTCGAAGTCTTCCGCTTTGAGGATCTGCTCACCATCATCTGAATCATTTTTTTTATTAAGATATGATCTACCTGGGCCAAACATCTGACCGATTTCGTCCGAAGACATCGCTTGCCTGTTGGGAGCAAACTTCATGATCAGAAATAAACCCGATCCGAAAAAAAATGCACTTAAAAAAAACGCCAGGACCCATGCCGTCCCCTGATTCATTCCTCTAGACACAGACGCTACCTCTATACTAATGAAATAATATCTATGTAATTATACCCGAAAACCAGAGTAAACTCTGGAAGACCTTCTCGAAGGGAAATAAAAAGTGACGGATATATGCAAGTATCGCTATTCCAAAAAGAAATAAAGTACCATATAGATAAAGATATTCACCTATTATATAGGCTTGGTTACTAACTGAAAAATTCAAAGATCAGTTTAATTTTAAGAGTATTTCAAAAGTCATGGTGATCATTTGATAAAATTATATACTAAATCAAATGATAGTAGAAACGTATGCTCTTATCTGATTACGCACAGACCGATAACAATTCAACTTTTCTTCATCGTTTTCGCAAGAAAAAGCCATTTT
>MDTC01066937.1_pt1 | contig 13043 bp, 7 predicted proteins | sample 811181 | NCBI WGS metagenome assembly MDTC01 (sample SAMN05326644, study PRJNA326480) | marine metagenome | isolation source: seawater | place: Pacific Ocean: North | collected 2011 | reverse complement strand
GGTTTAGAAATGGTGTAAATAATCAAATAATTAATATTCCTCCATTTTATCCATTAAAAGACGGGTTACATAGTATAGGTAATATGGTTGTAAAAAACTTTGAACTTTATAAGTCAATTAATGTAAATGATGCTAGCGCAATGACAGGTACTGCATATGTAAACCCTCTAAGCCCAACGGATACTGCTTATATTGATGATAATGAGGAGGGAAGCTTTCTATTGTTAGAGCAGGGAACAAATTATTATTTGAGTCAGGATTTAGGGTTTATTCGTATTAGGGATCATGTTTCTCAAGATATTTTAGGGTGTACATTCGTTCTAGCCGATAGATATACAGGTGATACTGTTCTAGTTGTTGGGAATGGGCCTGATTCTTTGGGAACAAATTTATCATTGATGATGCTAAAACCAAGAAATAGTCATCCCAATCATCCTACATGGCCTCTGATGTTTAAGAATGTTTATTATTTAGGTACTACAAAAATAAATCCCGAGGGTTTTGAAGTGCAAATATATAATAAAAACGCAACTCCGGTGACTGAGCGTGATCAAACAACAAGCTTGCCATATATTACATTGTTTGGATTGGATAGTATTGATGAAAATGGCTCAAGGAATTATGATGAGATAGTAGATAAAGAAGTAACTAATATTGTAAATATGATTGATGGAGAACTAATGTTTCCTTGGTTACATCCGTTTGCAGTTTTAGATTCTATAGAAGGTGGAAATTCATCAGAATTTTTACAGGATCAACTTGGTAGTGGAGCTATATATAAATCTACAGTCTCATCAATTACTAATGGAGACCACCGCTGGATGATTGAGGCAAAGTATACAAACCAAAGCTCTACAATTAATCTTGGTTTTATGTTGGTCGAGGGGAGCGAAGAGGTCACCAAAAATGGTGTTATTTTAAAAAGAGGGATAGATTATCAAATAGATTATTTTACTGGTACGCTTGTAATGATAGGGGATGCTTCAAGCGATCCAAATGCTAAGCTAAATATAAAATTTGATAAACGTGAAATGGTCTCTTTTGATAAAAAAACTATCCTTGGAACCAGAGCGCAAATGGATTTTAATCAGAAGAACTCTTTTATTGGTGCTACCGCATTATATTTTAATCAATCAATTATGAATAAAAAAGTGGAGGTTGGATATGAGCCGACGAGAAATTTTATTTGGGATGTTAATGGTAGATACCAATGGGATTTAGATGGTTTAACAAGGGGCTTAGATAAGCTTCCGCTTATTGAAGCAGAAAAATTATCATCCATTGCTGTAGAGGGCGAAATTGCTCAAGTGCTACCTAATCCCAATTCATTAAATAGCCCTGAAACAGGTGATCCAAATGGTGTAGCTTTTATAGATGATTTTGAAGGGGCAAAGCGGACAACTTCTCCTTCAATTCAGAGAAGATTTTGGAAAGAGTCCTCAGCGCCACTTATTTATGATAATTATTTAGAGTCCTTTCAAACTGAAAGAAATCAGCGTTATAGAGGGAAGCTCAATTGGTACAATCCATATATTCCATATAGGACTAATGAAATCTGGCCAAATCAATCAACTTCTATTAGGGCAGGGAATGAAACAACAGATGTCCTTATAATGCGATATAATTCAAAACCGCACCAGTCAAACATGGATAAGGATTCAATCTGGGTTGGGGTAACTACAGCTTTATATTCAGGCGATTATGATCAAACCCAAAGTAAGTTTTTTGAAATATGGTTAAGAGGAGAAGAGGGTAGCTTATCTATTGATTTAGGAAAAATCAGTGAGGATATGGATGGTAATGGGAAATTAAATACAGAAGACATTCCTTCTGCAGGTCTAACGCTGGGGAATGGTTTTCTTGAAGATAACGAAGATACAGGGATTGATGGATGTGATGATGAATTTGAAGATGGTTGGGGTAGTTGCTTGGATGATTTAGGGCCTGCTTATTTAGATTATTTAGCTCAAAATAATTCTGCTATTATTAATGTTGATGCTAAAAACCCAGAAGACCCCAATGGTGACAATTGGGACTACCAGCAAGGAAGCGATGATTATTCCCAGGTAAATGGGACCGAAGGTAATGGAACAGGCAGTAGGATTCAAGAGGGCGGTAAATACCCTGATACTGAAGACCTTGACAGATCTACATTTTTAGATAAAACAAATGATTATTTTACAATTAATTTTGAATTAACTGATACAACCTATCGTGCAGGGCAGACTATAAAAAATAATCAACCCACAGGCTGGAGACTATTTAGAATACCGCTTACAGATTTTAAAAAAGTAAAAAATATTGAATGGAATGAAATTCGGTACGTTCGACTTTCTATTGCTGGATTTGATTCAATACCTGGCTTTTTAGAGATTGCAAAAATGGAGGTTGTCGGAAATGAATGGCAAGAAATGGGTATTGTAGGTGAAGATTCTTTGCTTTTTGAAAATTTAGAACCATCCTTTAAAGTCGCTGTAATTAATACTGAGGATAATTCAGACTATATTCCACCAAAGGGTGTTAAAGGTGAATATGATCAGCTTAATGATATTAGGTCAAAGGAGCAGTCTTTGGTTTTACAATTTGACCAATTGCCGCCTCAACACACTGGGGTTACACAAAAAACTTTATATACATTAAATGATAACCAAAAGAAAAGTTTTATGACCTATGATTATATGAAAATGTATGTTCATGGAGATAGCCCTTGGATTACGACCGAAGAAACGGATGTTGAAGTGTTTTTACGTTTTGGTCTTGGTAATGATTACTATGAGGTTACAAATCCAATCTATTCGGGTTGGGATGAAGATGAAAAGCGTAATAGTTTTGAGATTGATTTAGACTGGTTAACAACATTAAAACAAGATACAATTAATATAAAACGAAAAAACAATTTTGATACTATCCTTGACTCTTCCAATGTAAGACAATACATATATACGAATGAAATAGGTGAATATACAGGGAAGCGCATAAAGATTGTTGGCAAGCCAGCGCTCAACAGGTTGCAATATTTTATGGTTGGTGTTACTAATACAGGCACTGAGCCCATTAACGGAGAATTGTGGTTAGATGAATTAAGATTAAGTGGAGTTAAAAAAGAAAAAGGTATCGCAATGCGTTTTCAATCTAATTTAAAATTATCAGACTTAGGAACTGCCAATTTTGTGTATAGTCGTCAGGATGCTGATTACCATCGTTTGCAAGAACGTTTATCAAATAGTAATAATACATCTGAAAACTTAAATGTATCTGCTCGGTTGGATTTACATCGTTTTTTGCCGCGCGCTCTTGGCTTATCGATGCCATTTAATACTTCACTAACTCGTAATAGAAGCAGGCCGAAATATTATCCTGGAGAAGATATTCTAGTAGATCCAGAATCGCCCCCAGATTCAATTTTAAATCTTAGTGAGACAATAAGTCTAAGTACGTCTTTATCAAAAACAGGCAAATCGGATAATAGGTTAATTAAATATACGCTTGATAATATACAATTAAGTTTTAGTGCATCACGATCAAACTCTTCTGATATAACATATATCCAAAAACATTCGGAGACTTATACAGGAAAACTTTCTTATAATATTCCATTAGGTAGAGATAATTATATAAAACCATTTTCGTGGACAAAAGATTGGCCATCATTTACAAATTCGTTAAGTGATTTTCAGTTATATTATGCTCCAGCAGCATTTAGGACATCTTTTAATATTAGTGAAAAATTAAATTGGAATAAAACAAGAACGGGTACAAAATCGCCGGATAGTTATAACTTTGGATTAGATAGAGCCTTAAATCTTGATTACAAATTTACTAGTAGTTTATCATCAAAATATTCTTGGACATCTCAAAGTAAATTAAATGATTATCGTGGTTATGCCTGGATGGCCTTAAGAGATTTTGATCCTGGAACGGTAACTCAAACTACTGAAGGGTTAAATACTTCGTTTAATCCTAGTTTGATGAAGTGGCTTAAACCTTCATTTAATTATTCTGCTAATTATAGATGGAATGATGATTTGTCTCGTGAAGGACAAAACATAAGTACTCAATTACGTTTTGGCTCAAATTTCAGTTTAACCCCAGTTCAATTATTTGAATTTCTTTATAAACCACCTTCTAAATCAGGTGGCGGTAGAAAAACAACTAGGTCAAGGTCAAGAAATAGGGATCAAAATTCATCAAAAAACAATAAACCGTCTAAGGAAAAAAAAGATATTAAAATATTAACTTTAGTGCATGGTATTATTGGGAAAATTAATCCAATAAGTCTCAGTTATACTGAAACATTAAACCGGACTGGGAATCAAATTTTAGGTACTATCCCTGTTGGTTATAAATTTGGTTGGGTTCCGGAGCATGGTTTAAAGCATTCTGATGAGGTTGGCACTAATAAAGGCAATTGGGATCATAAACGCGATGGTTCGATACGAAGCGGATTAAAATTGACTAGGTCTATTTCAATTAATTTAAATTATTCCCAAAATCTTTCAACTAATCGTTCTTCATCTGGATTAGAACAAATTTCTATTCAAAGAGATTATTTAGCATATGGAAAATATTTAGATCAAGGCTCACCGTTGCCAGGTTGGAGTTTTAGAATAAGTGGCTTAGAAAAACTCCCTATTATTAATTGGTTGGCAAAAAATGCATCTTTAGAACATAGCTACTCAGGCAAGGAAAACAGATCATGGCAGTTTGAAAGTATTCAAGACAGAGAAATTGATCCACTTAATTTTGATAGTTTTATTGAAGATTATAAAGACAATGAACGATCAGCCAGAATTAGTAGGAATTTTTCTCCATTAATTGGCATAAATATGACTCTTAAGAAGAATATTTCAGTTACTTTTAGACATAATAGAAACAAGACCCTTGATGAGACACCGGCGGGTATAACCCTTAGGGAAGACAATAGCTATACTTCAACAGGCACATATTCACATAGAGGCGGGGTTACATTGCCTATTCCATATTATGGTGATGTAAAGTTGAATAATACAATGAGCTTTACATTAAATTTTGATTTAAATGATAGTAGAGAATTTAGATCTGGCGATAAAATATCTTTTGAAGAAGGTATTTTCACTGAAAGTTGGAAGGCCGGCTTAAGAGTTTCTTACCAGTTTAATACTAGAGTAAGCGGAGGGTTAAGGTATGAATATCGCGAAAGTGATAGTAGAACAGCAGGGAAAAAAATTGATCGCGATTTTGGGTTTGATGTAAATCTATCAATTTCAGGTTAATAATTTTATGAAAATTACTAAAACCATCATATTGTTTACTTTAATTTCATGTCAAACAACTGTTCCTAGTTTTCAAGAAAATAATGCATATCAATTCTTATTGCAGCAGTGTGATTTTGGTCCTAGAAATCCAGGGTCAGCGGGATATGAGTCTTGTAAAAATATGATTATTGAAACAATGAAAAATTATGCCGATACCGTTATTTACCAAGATTTTACTTATAAAGAGGAAAAAAATAATATTTTTCATAATGGCCAAAATATAATTGGAAGGTTTAATCCAAACAACAAATTGCAAACAATGATTTCTGCGCATTGGGATACCCGTCCTTGGGCAGATAGAGATAAGGATAAAAAAAATCATAATAAGCCAATTTTAGGTGCAAATGATGGAGCCTCTGGCGTAGCTGTAATGCTTGAACTTTCAAGAATCCTTTCAGAAAACAAACCAAATATTGGAGTGAGTTTAGTTTTTTTTGATGCTGAGGATTTAGGCGTTGAAGGTAAAAATGGCACATATTGTAGAGGGTCAGATTATTTTGCGAGGAACTTACCAATTCCAAAACCTAATGAAGCTATTAATCTGGACATGGTTGGTGATAAACAATTGACAATTCCGATTGAAAGAAACTCATATAGTTTTCATCCAAAGTTAGTTAGAAAGTTATGGGGTAGAGCAAGAGCAATGGGACTAAATGCATTTGTTAGTAAACTGGATTATGCGATTTATGATGACCATGTTCCACTTTATGAAATTGCAGGTATACCGGCGATAAATATTATTGATTTTAGATATCCAAATAAAGATACTAATTATTGGCATACTATGGATGATATTCCGGAAAACTGTAGCGCTAGTAGTCTCGGGCAGGTTGGGGCATTAATGGTAGATTATATTTACAATAGTAGTTTAAATAATTTAGAGTAATTTTTATGGAATACTATTATGGTTTTATGAGAATTCGGGTAACAATTTTTTTGATTTTTATAGGATTAATTTCGTGGTCATGTTCTGAAAAAAATGATCCAATTAAACCGAGTAAAATTTTAGATACTCAGTTTACATTTCATCAAGATGTAGGTGAGCTATATTTTTCTATAGCTGTTGATCCTAATTACTATAATTCAGCCAATATTATAGCTAAGGTATTGTGGTATGGAACTAATAATATGAATACACCAGATTCATTAGTCTTAAATGATAATGGATTAGATGGAGATATAATAATTGATGATAAAATGTATTCTTTAAAAGTAAAAAATGATTCTACAGGTTTAATTAATAATGTAATTGGTAATGATTCTGGTCAGGTTTTTATTGATTATACGCTAACTGATTTAAATGAAGTCATTGTGAAATCAGATTCATTTGAAATTGGTAATCTTATGCCTAAGATTATATCAATAATTTTTCCAGACTCTATGCTGCAGCCCAGTCAACCTAATTATTATGCTATAGATAGTATTTTTGTAAATGTTTTTGATCCGAATGGATTAGATGATATCAGAAGTTGCTATCTTTTTTTTCAAAAACCAGATGGGTCATACGCAAATAATGGTGAGCCGATATATCTTTTTGATGATGGCAACAAAAGTGATGAAAATATTTCATTATGGGATGAAATAGCAAATGATGGAGTTTTCTCTCGATTAGTAACAATAGGGAATGAAAATCCGACTGGGAAATATTATGCGACATTTTTTTTAAATGATTGGGGCGGCCTTTTTAAATCAGAGACTGATTCATTAATTGTTTATGATTAAACTTAATTATTCACTCAAACTTTTATTTATAATATGTTTTTTAGTAAATCCATGTTTAAAAAGCCAAGCTATCCCTGGCCGATTTTTTTTAAATACAGCATTAAATGATTCTTTGGTGCAACCGGGTTTGTCAAGTAATGTAGTTGCTGAAATTCGTTTATTAGGTGATTCCTTAACTTGGTTTGGAACGGGAAGGGGTTTAGCTGTTCATGATGGGACTAGAGTTTTGACTTATAAAACTTCTTTAGATTCAATTACTGATGGCGAAGAATCATTTTTATTACCTCAGGGTGGTATCCCTGCGATTTCTGTATTGGGAGACACTATGCTTGTAGCGTTCTCTGGTGATGATGGAGATATTCAGATGGGTTTAGGACTTGCCATTTCTTTTTCAGCTCAGGATACAAATGCGATTATATGGAAACTGTTTGATCAGCCTATGGATAATGAACCAGATTCGATAGATCTTATAGGAGGGATTGGGCAATTTAGAAAATTACCAGTTACCGTTGCTCAGGCGAACGTTACATATGATGCAAGTATAACAAAAGATTATTTCTGGACCGCAAGTTGGGCTGGGGGTCTTAGAAATTATAATTTTTCAAGGAATGAATGGCGTCATATACCGTTGCCACTTGATTCTCAGTCAGAGTTAGACCTATGTAATTATGCTTTATATGATTCGACCCAAGGTCCATTCATTTTAAAAGATTATTATTTAAATCCTCGAGATCCAGTTGATGGAGGAAATCATAATCATAAAGCATTCTCTGTTATAGCATATGGTGATACGGTTTGGGTAGGAACAGCTAACGGGATTAATCGAGGTTTAATTATAAGGGATACATTGTTTAATGATAATTCTATCGAATGTATTCGGTGGAAGCACTATTCGTATCCTGAGGCCGGGTTATCTGGAAACTTTGTGGTTGGAATAGCAAAACAATATTGGAAGGGGCAGATCACTATTTGGGCGGCTACTGTTAATGCAGATTCACCAGGAGAAGAAAGAGGTTTAAGCTATACTCGAGATGGAGGGGAGACGTGGGAAAGTGCTCTCCTAGGAGAAAGGATCTATAATATTTCATCAAAAGATTCATTGGTTTTTGTTTCATCGAAGTCAGGTCTTTGGAAAAGTATAGATGGAATAAATTGGGCTAGATTTGACCCTGCGGTAGATCAGGTTATGTTGTCTCAAAAGCAGATTTTAAGTGATGTTGTATATACTGCAACCATAGATACAAGGGGTGATTCAAATAGAATTTGGCTTGGGACTCCTGATGGTGTTGCACTTTCTAGCGATATTCATGGTTCTGATTGGTCAATATTTCAGGCTGATTTTAATAGGCAGGAGATTTATGCTTATCCTAATCCATTCTCTCCTAGAATTCATAATCAAATGGATGGTGATGGATTTGTGAGGTTTCACACAGGGACAATAACAAGTGAAAAACTGGATCTGAATATTTATAATTTTGCTATGGAAAAAGTTCACAAAAATAATTTTAACCTAGAGGATTATCGAGGTGCAATAAAATGGAATGGCCGAGGTCAAGATGGGAACCATGTTGCTAATGGGGTTTATTTTGCGAGTCTTAATTATTCGTCAACTCAAGATAAAACAATGAATATGAAGTGGGCAAAATTTATTTTGGTGAAATAATGAGGGGTTATATTTTTATTTTATTTTTTATTTCGTTGATTAATGCTCAAGATTGGGCTGGGTTTTCTGGTGGATTCTTGAGGATGGGGATGACATCTCGTTCCCAGGGTATGGGTGGCGGTTTTACGGCTGATATTGATCCCGGGTTTGCTGTTTTCCACAATCCAGCGTGGGCTGCATTTTTAATTAAAAGAGAAGTTGGTTTTACTTATTCTAATATGACTCTGGATCGTAGGGTGGCGGCAACAAGTATTGCTTTCCCTCTACCACCTACTGCTGGGTTAGGTTTATCTGTAATCAATTCAGGTGTTACAAATATACAGGGACGGACTAGCGCAGGGGAGAAAACAGAAATTATGCAGACGGGAGAATATGCTTTTATGGTTACCTTTGCGATACGTGTTTTGCCATGGCTCTCTTTTGGCTCAAATATTAAAATATTACGTAATGAATTACCGATTACGTTAGAGGATCAGTTAACTGGTTCTGGAATTGGATTTGATATAGGTTTTTTGATAAAAACTGGGGAGAGCAATACTATTGGAATTATGGTACAGGATATGAGCTCCAACTATCAGTGGAATACAAATGATGTGTTTTCTATGGGTAGCCCATATAAAGATGAGTTCCCAACTATATATAAAATTGGATCTAGGGCAGAATTTGACGGCCTTCTTTTAGTGGGCGACATAGGCATTATTACTGATCATGACACTTATATGGGCTTTCTTCCAAGGGTGGGTTTAGAATATGCTCTTCAAGATCAATATAAAATCAGAGGTGGTTTTGGCAATAATAAGATTGGCTTTGGTTTTGGTTACGAGTATGAAATGATTCGACCATTTGACTCTCATTTAGATTATTCCTATTCAATAGATTGGGCCTCCCAAGGAGCACATACCATTTCCTATGCGTTTCGTTTTTAAAATATGGCAAATAAGCCTAGTGCCAGTTTTTGCTGTTGGAACCCAGTTTTTAACCTTGCCCTCATCGGCTCAAGAGCTCGCAATAGGAAGCCACCCTACTTCATTTCTTTATTCTTCTGTTAATCCTGCGCTTTATAATGCTCACAAATCCAATCCAAAATTTTCTATTTCTCAGGGTTCGTGGTTTGGAGGTGCCTCAAATTCTCATATATCATATAATCAAAGGTTCAAAACTCGCACTCTTCATTTTCGGATAGACCATACTGATTTATCTGATCTGGAACTTAGAAATAACAAGCCTATCGATAAACCATTAGCATATTTTTCAGCATTTGGATTTTCCGCAACTATAGGACTTTCAAATGATTTTAGACGAGGTTCATATGGGTTTTCTTTTTCTAGAATACGAATGGGAATTTTCAATCAAAGTGCAGATGGATACACATTGGGAGGTGGGTATTTGTATCGTATAAATAAGTCTCTTTCAATAGGTCTTTCAATAACCAACCTAGGTATTATATCTAAGTTTGAATCAGAAAAATCAGTTTTGCCAACACGGATTTCAGTAGGTTTTGAAAAAAAGATTCGTTTTATAAGCTATACTGATAATATTTATGCAACAATAGAGTGGAATAAATTTTCTGCTAAATATCAATTTTTGTTGGGGAATACGTTTAGATGGAAATCCTTAATTATAATGGCTGGTTCATCTTTTAATCAAGATGTTTTTACTTCTTCAACTGGTTTTGGGTTAGAATCTAAAGGTTATAGTGTTCGTTATGGAATTCGTTTCGGATCTCAAAATATTGGATATCCTCAATCAATATCTATTGGTATTCCACTACCATGAATAAATTGGATTTTCGTACTCCGGTTATTTATTTTTTACTTTTGGTTATAGTATTACTTCTTGTGATTATAAAAAGAGTATCTATTGAAGAGCCAATGAGCCTTAGAACAAAAGAGTTAATAGAAGAGAATGTGCCCTTAGTTGAAGAAAAAAAATATTCAAATGAAAAACCAAAAAATATAAAAGGTAAAATAGTATTAATTATTGATGATTTTGGCTATAGAAATGATGAAATATCAGATGGCTTTTTAAATCTAAACATAGAATTAACGTGCGCAGTAATTCCTGGGCATTCACATAGCGCTTCTTTTTCAAGTAAGGCTTCAGAAAGAGGCTTTGAAATAATTGTTCATATGCCAATGGAAAATTCTGGGAATAATAAAGGAGAAGAAGACTTTGTTTTACTAACAAATTTGGATTCAGTTACAGTTCGAGAAAGATTACAATCAGCGTTTGAACAAATTCCTCAAGCTATAGGTATGAACAATCATCAGGGATCAGTGGCAACATCAGATTTAAGGATTATGAAACTTGTGGCTGAAGTACTTAAAGAACAAAACAAATTTTTTATTGATAGTCGAACTACATCTGGAACGGTTGCTGAAAAAGTTATGCGTTCATGGCGTGTTCCGTTTGCACATAGGAATGTGTTTCTTGATAATGATCCTGAAGAAGAGAAAATAATTGCTCAGTTAGAGTCTCTAGCAAATATTGCAGAAAGGGATGGATACGCTATTGGTATAGGCCACGTAAAGAAGAGCACGCTTGAGGTCCTTAAAATAAAAATACCAGAGCTAATTAACGAGGGTTTTATCTTTGAAAAAGTATCAAAAATAATTGCAATAAATAGTGTTAATTAATTGTAAAGTAACACGAGGTGAATATATTGAAAGTATTCATTCTGTATATGCTGTAGCAGTCAATCATAAAGGGGAAATAATTTTTTCTTCTGGAAATCCAGATTATTATACATGTTTCCGATCTGCATTTAAACCATTTCAAGCTGCTGCTGCTATTAGGTCTGGAGCTACTAAGGCAGCCGGGTTTTCAAAAAAACATATTGCATTAATGTGTGCATCTCATCGAGGAGAACCAAAGCATGTTGAAGCCGCAAAGGAAATGATGAACTGCCTTGGTCTTAATATTGATGACTTTGAGTGTGGTGTTCATTATCCCTCGGATCAATCAAGTCGAAGGGAGATGGTTCAAAAACAAATGCCTGCCCTTGCTCTTCATAATAATTGTAGTGGTAAACATGCGGGGATGCTTGCTTTGGCTATGCATTTAATAGGACGCCCTTTGGGTTATATAAAAAAAGATCACCCTGTGCAAGAAAATATATTTTCTTTGTTAAAAGAATATACCGGTTTAAAGGCAATTTCAAGTAGTGTTGATGGCTGTTCAGCTCCAACGCCATTTCTAACCTTAACGCAGATGGCAAGTCTGTACCAATTGCTTGGGTCATCTAAGTATAAAGAATTAAATAGTGCTTATGATTCAATGGTAGAATTTCCTTTCCTAATTTCAGGTACAGGTGGCTTTGATACTGAATTTATTAAAGCATTAAAAGGAAGGGCTGTAGCTAAAATTGGAGGTGAGGCAATTAGAGGAGTTTCTGTTCGCGATTCTAGCGGTTTCTGTATTGGAATTGCATTAAAGGTAATAGACGGAAACTTTAGAGCACTGTCTCCAGCAACTATGAAAGTCTTAGAGCATTTAGAAGTTTTAGAAGAATCAGAGAAACACAGTTTAAAGCATTATAGTAGTGTTCCTTTAAAAAATCATAACAATATTACAGTTGGATATATTGATGCGAGTATTAATTAATCATTCCAGATTAATAGTTGTTTTATTTTTATCAATTGGCTCAGTTTATGCTAGTACGGTTAGGATAATGAGTTATAATCTTTTGAATTTTGAAGATGAAAACAATCGTGAAGATGATTTTAGATCTATAATCAGTATTATTGAACCTGATTTAATTGTAGCACAAGAAGTGTCTGGTCAGACAGGTTTTTCTCATTTTAAATCTGATGTTCTTGATCAGATTGAGCCAAATACTTGGGCCGGTGCGAGTTTCATTAATCAAACTGCTTCCCAAGATATTGCGCTTTATTATCGTCAGGAACTTTTTACGTTTATTAGTACATCTGAGGTTAATACTGCCCAAACATCTGGAACTAGGGATGTGATCGAATGGGAAGTAATTCACAATACTTCTGCGAAAGAGATATTTATATATGGAGTGCATTTTAAGGCAAGTTCAGGTCAGTCAAATGCAGCGCAAAGGCTTGAGGAAGCTACAGTGCTTAGGAGCTATTTGAATGATTTAAATGAGAACTATTTTATTGTTGCCGGAGATTTTAATATTTACTCTAGTAACCAATCATCAGAGCCGGCATTTGAAATGCTAACTGGAACAACTGATAATAATAATGGGAAGTTGTATGACCCAATCAATCGAATTGGGAATTGGCATAACAATTCATCTTTTGCTGATGTTCATACTCAGTCACCTAGAACAACTAGCTTTGGTGGTGGTGCAAATGGTGGCATGGATGATCGATTTGATTGGTTGTTTGTATCTT
>MDTC01011760.1_pt1 | contig 13043 bp, 15 predicted proteins | sample 811181 | NCBI WGS metagenome assembly MDTC01 (sample SAMN05326644, study PRJNA326480) | marine metagenome | isolation source: seawater | place: Pacific Ocean: North | collected 2011 | reverse complement strand
TATTGCGGTGAACTAGGATCGGCTCAGGTCGGCGAACAAGTAGAAATATGCGGATGGGTGCACCGACGTCGCGATCACGGTGGCGTGATCTTTTTGGACATTCGAGACCGCACCGGTATTTTGCAAGTGGTGTTTGACCCCGACACAGAAGAAAGTTTTGCGCTTGCAGATTCTGTGCGTAATGAGTTTGTGCTCGCCGCCCGTGGTCGAGTGCGGCCGCGTCCTGAGGGCACGGTGAACCCCGACATGGGTACCGGTGAGATCGAAGTTTTAGGACTGGAGTTATCCATCTTAAACGCAGCCAAAACACCACCATTTCAACTTGACGAGTATTCTGATGCGGGTGAGGACGTTCGTTTGCGCTATCGTTATCTTGATTTGCGACGGCCGGAAATGCAGGACCGGTTGCGCATCCGCGCGCAAATAACCAGTGAAGTGCGCCGTTATTTAGAAGACGACGGCTACCTAGATATCGAAACGCCGACATTGTCTCGTGCTACGCCGGAAGGTGCGCGTGACTACTTAGTGCCGAGTCGAACCCATCCCGGTGAGTTCTTTGCGCTACCGCAGTCGCCGCAGGTGTACAAGCAGCTGCTGATGATGTCGGGGCTGGATAAGTATTACCAAATAGCTCGATGTTATCGCGACGAGGATCTGCGGGCGGACAGGCAGCCTGAGTTTACTCAGATAGATATCGAAGCGTCTTTTGTGACGCAGCAGCAAGTTATGGATATGACCGAGGGCATGCTGAAGTCGGTATGGCGCAAAGTGCTGGATGTGGATCTTGGAGAGTTTCCGATACTCAGTTGGGATGAGGCGATGCGAGACTTTGGTATTGACCGCCCAGACCTGCGCAATCCGTTGCGTTTGATGGATATTGCGGACCTCATGAGCGCAGTAGATTTTAAGGTGTTCAATGGGCCTGCGAATGATCCCCAAGGCCGAGTCGCCGCTTTGCGCGCACCGGGTGCGGCGACGCTTTCACGTAAAGCCATTGATCAGTACACAGAGTTCGTCGGTCGTTACGGCGCGCGCGGACTTGCGTACATCAAAATCAATGACCTGGCGGCTGGCGCCGCGGGACTGCAATCGCCGATTCTGAAGTTTATTCCGGATGAGGTGACACAGGCCGTGTTGCAACGAGTCGGTGCTGAAGATGGTGACATTGTGTTTTTTGGTGCAGATAAACGCAAAGTTGTTAACGACGCTCTGGGTGCACTGCGGAATGAACTCGGTGCCGACTTAGGCCTAATAGAGCCGGGTTATCGACCCTGCTGGGTTGTCGATTGGCCGATGTTCGAGCGCACCCGCGAGGGCGGATTCAGTGCTGAGCACCATCCGTTTACTAGACCGACGTGCTCGCCTGCGGAGTTAAAAGCTGACCCGGACGGCGCCAAAGCTGCGGCCTATGATGTGGTCGTGAACGGCTACGAGTTGGGTGGCGGATCGTTGCGTATCCATGCCGAAGAAATGCAGAGCGCTGTGTTCGATGTGTTGGCTATGGACAGCGCGGCGCAAGCGAAATTTGGTTTCTTGTTGGACGCCTTGCAGTTCGGATGCCCGCCACATGGTGGCATTGCGCTCGGTCTCGATCGTTTAGCGATGTTGATTACCCAGAGCCAGTCGATTCGCGAAGTGATTGCCTTTCCGAAAACCCAAAGCGCGGCCTGCGTTATGATGGCAGCTCCTGGAGCCGTCGAAGAACAGCAACTGCGCGATCTGCACATTCGTCTTCGACAAGCCCCCAACAAATCAGAGCAAGCCTGATTAAATAAGCAGGCGCGCGACTGAGCTTGATTGCGACGGCGAGCGTCAGGATATTTGGAGCAGTGGTAGAAGGAGGTCTCGGCGATGGCCGGTCACAGTAAATGGGCAAACATCAAGCATCGCAAAGCGGCGCAAGATAAAAAACGTGGCAAGCTCTACACCAAGCTGATTCGTGAGATTACCGTTGCGGCGCGGCTTGGTGGCGGTGTCGTGGACGACAATCCGCGACTGCGCGCAGCAGTGGATAAAGCGCTGGCAGCGAATATGCCGAAAGACACCATTGATCGTGCCGTACAACGAGGTGCTGGCGGTGGCGAAGGTAATGACGTCGAGGAACTGGTGTACGAGGGTTATGCTTCTGGAGGTGTGGCAATTCTGGTGGAGGCCATTACGGATAATCGCAACCGCACTGTTGCCGAAGTCCGACACGCGTTTAGCAAGCACGGCGGAAATTTGGGTACGGATGGCTCGGTTGCCTACCTGTTCACTCGTCTTGGCGTGATCAATTATGCGCCCGGACAAGACGAAGAACAGGTCATGGAATTAGCGTTGGAGGCGGGTGCTGATGACATTGAAAGTGACGAAGAAGGCGGTATTACCGTCACCACAGCGTGGGAGACTTTAGGGCAGGTCGTCGAGACACTCGCCGCAGGGGGGTTGCCGCCAGACCATTCAGAAGTGACTATGATGGCGTCGAACTCCAGTGAATGTGATCTTGAGCAGGCTCAAAAAGTACTCAAGCTAATTGATGTGCTGGAAGATTTAGACGACATCCAAGAGGTCTACAGTAATGGCCAGTTCCCTGATGAAGCTTACGATTAGGCGTTTTAGGTGATGCGACCTCAACGCCGCTGTGCGGTACTTTGGTAGATGATCGAGGCGCGCTATGTGCTTGGAATTGATCCTGGCTCTAGGCGCACAGGGTACGGTCTGGTCGGGGTCCGCGATCGCAGTGTCGAGTACGTAGCCAGCGGTTGCATAAAAGCCGAAATTGGCGATATGCCCCAGCGATTGGGCACCATTTATCGCGGTGTCAGCGAATTAATTGGCCAGTTTCATCCCAGCGAAGTTGCGATCGAGGAAGTATTTCTGGCGAAGAACCCGTCCTCTGCCCTGAAACTTGGGCAGGCACGGGGCGTTGCCATCGCGGCGGCGGTTGCCGCTGAGCTACCTGTCTCTGAATACGCCGCGAGGCGGGTCAAGCAATCGCTTGTCGGAACCGGGCGAGCGACCAAAGAACAGGTGGCCCATATGGTTAGAATTTTGCTGAAATTGCCGGGTGCGCCCCAAGCGGACGCGGCGGACGCCCTTGCGATTGCGTTGTGCCACGTCAATACTTGCCAACTCGCCAGCTAACGGGAACGACGCATTGATTGGCAGACTCACAGGCGCGCTCATCGAAATTGATGCTGAAAATGCAACCATGATGATGGATGTAGGCGGCGTTGGTTATGAACTAGAGGTCAGTGCCAACGTGCTGGCGGCGGCGCCTCCCATAGGCGAGTCCATTACATTAAGTACGCACTTTGTGGTTCGCGAAGACGCGCAGTTGTTGTTCGGTTTCTGCGATACCGCGGAACGCGAGTTGTTTCGTACCTTTGTCAAAATCAACGGAGTAGGGCCAAAGCTGGCGTTGGCAATTATTTCGTCGCTGGATCCGTCAACGCTTTCCGTAGCGGTACAAAACAACGAAGTTGGGGTGCTCACCAAGGTGCCGGGCGTAGGTAAGAAAACCGCTGAGCGACTGATGGTGGAGTTGAAGTCAAAACTGCACAGCCTATTGCCTAACGGCGCGGAGCCGTTGCGGAGCGCTGGCATAGGGGCAACTCAGCAAGCTATTGGCCAGGATGCTGAAGACGCTTTGGTGGTTCTCGGATATAAACCATCGCAGGCCCAGCAGATGATTACGCAGGTGCAGAACACACTGTCTGCGAGTGAGGAAGCAGAGCCGGCGACAACTGAACAACTGGTGTCTATGGCATTGCGGCACTTTGCACGCGGAGGAGTAAGCCCATGAGTATCGAGCCTGACCGGTTTTCTTCACCGGCCAAGGATAATAGCGATGCGCGTTTCGATCGCGCGTTAAGACCCCAGGAACTGAGCGATTACATCGGTCAGCAGGCGGTCAAGGAGCAGATGCAGATCTTTATAGAAGCCGCTCGGCAGCGTGACGAGTCGTTGGACCACACCCTTATTTTTGGTCCGCCGGGGTTGGGTAAAACAACGCTTGCCAACATCATGGCGCGCGAGATGGGCGCGGCCATAAAGTCGACCTCAGGCCCGGTTCTAGAAAAACCCGGAGACCTGGCGGCCATGCTCAGCAATTTGGATTCAGGGGATGTACTGTTTATAGACGAGATACATCGTTTGAGCCCAGTGGTGGAAGAGATCTTGTATCCGGCGATGGAGGACTTTCAGCTCGATATATTGATTGGTGAGGGCCCCGCGGCGCGATCGTTGAAACTTGAGCTGCAGCCGTTCACCTTGGTCGGTGCGACCACGCGGGCGGGATTGTTGACAAGCCCGCTGCGTGATCGTTTTGGCATCGTGCAACGGCTTGAGTTTTACAGCATTGAAGAGCTCACGCGGATCGTTAGCAGATCTGCGGTTAAGCTTGATTTACCGATGGAATCCACCGGTGCTGAGGAAATCTCCCGCCGTTCGCGGGGTACGCCACGGATCAGTAACCGGTTGTTGCGAAGAGTTCGCGATTTTGCCCAAGTGAAAGGCGATGGGGTGGTTACCGCGCAAATTGCCGATGCCGCTTTGAATATGTTGAATGTCGACAAGGAAGGGTTCGACACTATGGATCGTCGTTTGATGGTTGCGATTGTGGAGCAGTTTTCTGGCGGGCCGGTCGGTTTGGATGCTCTAGCAGCGGCAATTAGCGAAGAAAAAGGTACGATTGAGGACGTTATTGAACCCTACCTTATTCAGCAGGGTTATCTTGTGCGCACACCGCGTGGGCGTGTGGCTACGCCGAAGTGTTATTTGCATCTGGGTCTTGACGTGCCCGAGACAGGCGGCAGTTCAACCAACGAAAAGCGTCAGCAACAGATCCCTGATTTGGCGGATTAGGGATCTAAAACAATCGTTGACGTCGTCGCTATTGGCGGCGTTTAGAGAAACAACAGAGGGGCTACCGTGAAAATACGATTGGAACGCAACTCAAAGACAACCATTAAGAAAAGATCAATAGAATCAAACGAGTTACAAGGATTGCTCAGTGCCTGAACAGATTTCGATATATGAATTAGTAGCTAATGCAACGGTCTTGGTGCAGGTTGTTATGGGCCTGCTGGCGCTGGCGTCATTGGTCAGCTGGATGATGATCTTTCAGCGTTGGATGTTGCTGCGCCGCACCCTTAATGAACTTGACGCGTTCGAAGACCACTTTTGGTCGGGGGTTGATCTGCGCGAACTCTATTCGGAGCTCGTGCAAGAAGACAACCTCAACAGCATTGAGAATTTGTTTGTCGTAGGGTTTCGTGAATACACGCGTTTGGCAGATCAAGCTGGTGCCGATGCGGAAGCGATTATGCAGGGCGTCCAACGGGCCATGCGTGTGGCGTTGATGCGCGAAGAGTCGCGTTTAGAAACGCATTTGCCCTTTCTTGCTACCGTTGGCTCAACGTCACCCTACGTGGGCTTGTTCGGTACCGTTTGGGGCATCATGAACTCGTTTCGCTCGCTGGCCAATATGAGTCAGGCCACTCTTGCCTCTGTAGCGCCCGGTATTTCAGAAGCGTTGGTGGCGACCGCGATGGGGTTGTTTGCGGCTATTCCTGCAGTTATTGCTTACAACCGATTTGCGGCACGGGTTGAGGGCCTGATGAAGCGGTTTGAGGCGTTCAGCGACGAAGTGACCAGTATTCTGCATCGGGCTGCGCATGCCCAAGCGACCCAGCAGTAGGGTCCAGCTCATATGGCTACTCGTCGTAAACCTATGTCCGAGATCAATGTGGTGCCCTATATTGATGTGATGTTGGTACTGCTGGTTATTTTTATGGCCACTGCGCCGTTGCTGACCCAAGGCGTTAGTGTAGATCTTCCGGAGGCGCCTTCAGACGCCATTACGGACACCGAAAGTGATCCGCTGGTGGTGTCGATGCGCCGAGATGGCGCGTTATTTATGAACACCGGTGTCGTGGCTAATCGTCGGGCCGGAGACAATGGGACGCGGGTCACAATATTTTCGTTACAGGAGCAAGCCGCGAAAATTCTTCGTGCGCGGCCCGAGGTGCCGGTCTACATAAAAGCGGATCAATCGCTTAATTATGGTCAAGTTGTCCGGGTTATGACGGTTTTACAGAAAGCCGGTGCGCAGAGTGTAGGGCTGATTACTGATCCTCCGGATCAAATAGGCGGCTGACCATCATGGTGTTGCTGCGGAGTTATTGGCTGCCATTCTTGTTGGCGCTGCTTGTGCATATAGCCGCTGGTGCGATGGTGCTGCGCGGATGGACACCCACCGCCAAAGTAGCGCAAGTGATAAAGCCTCAGGTCGTCAATGCCAGCCTTATCGTCGTGCAGCCATCGCGCAAGATCGTAGCGAAACCGCCGCCGCCCAAAACGGCACCTGCAGCCGGTACGGTTCAAAAGATTATTCCGCCGCCTAAACAGGAACAGCAGCCCAGTGCTGCGGAAAAAGCCAAAGCCGCACTCGATCGCCAAAGCGCTGCCGAAGCGCAAGCGGTCGAGCGCCGGCAGCGGCAGTTGGCGACGCTGGGAGATATGGCTGATGCAGCGTTGGAGCAATCTTTGGAGCGTGAGTCTGTGAGCTTGCTGCGCGATGAAGAAGCACAGGCCGCGCAGTCGTATCGCGCGGAAATCTACGAATTGGTGCGAAAAAATTGGAGTCGGCCACCCAGTGCGCGTAATGGTATGTCCGCTCGGTTGTTAGTGGAGTTGATCCCTACCGGAGAGGTGATCTCGGTCATGGTGGTTGAAGGGTCCGGCAACGCAGCTTTCGATCAAGCGGCGGAGCAGGCGGTGCGCCAAGCTAGGCGTTTCGCTGTACCCGACGATAATGCGCAATTCGAGCGGTATTTCAGACGGTTCTATTTTTTGTTCCAGCCAGAAGATTTATTGCGTTAGATGTTTGCTGTTGTAAGGCCGCCGGTGCGGTGATAGAACCGTGGTTGTGAGAAAGACGAATTACATTATATGAAAAAGGTTATGCGAACGATTTGGCTGCGGACAAGAACCACCGGCGGGGTATTGCTGGCAGCACTGCTGCTGAGTGTTAACGCTCATGGGGCTAATTCCTTAGACACGATCATTATAGATCGGGGCGTTGACGAGCCCATTCGAATTGCGGTGCCCCCTTTTGCGATCACTGCTGCCAGTGCCGCTGATGCTGCGGCGCTGCGCGACCTATCCAATCCTGCCGATATCATCGCTTTTGACTTGGCACGTAGTGGCCAGTTTGACCCTATGGCAAAAGAAAATATGTTGTCGTTTCCGTCGCAAAGCAGCGAGGTCTTTTTTCGAGACTGGCGTATCTTGAAAACGGCTTACTTGGTGATCGGGAGCATAGAAGCGCTAGGTGATCGTAGTATACGGGTGAGCTTTGAACTTTATGACGTGGCGGGTCGGCGTCAGTTACAGGTCCAAGAGTATCTGATTGCGGTTGACCAATGGCGCGACGCTGCGCATCAAATTGCCGATATCGTATACACCGAGATCACCGGCGTGCGCGGTGCGTTTGCCACCAAGATTATGTACGTACTGGCTCAGGATTCGGGTACACCGCAGGCGCGTTATCGGCTAGAAATCGCGGACACCGACGGTCAGCGCGCTCGAACTTTGTTCTCGTCGCCGCAGCCTATCCTGTCCGCGAGTTGGGCGCCGGATGGTCGGCGTGTGGCCTATGTGTCTTTTGAAACTGGCCGACCAAGTATTATTTTGCAGGACGTCGACGGCCCTTACCGTGAGCAGTTGACGTCGTTTCGCGGGATCAACGGCTCGCCGGTGTTCTCGCCAAATGGGCAAGAGTTGGCCATGGTGTTGTCTCGTGACGGTGACCCGGAAATTTTCATTATGAATCTGGCGACGCGAAAATTGCGTCGCATAACGCGACATCGATCGATCGATACTGAGCCTTCGTGGTCGCCCGACGGCGAGCGGCTTATTTTTACCTCGGATCGAGGCGGCCGGCCGCAGATCTATCAGGTTGAATTGGCGACTAATTTTATTGAGAGATTGACGTTCGTTGGCGACTACAATGCGCGTGCTCGGTTGTTGCCGGACGGTCAACATCTGGTGTTTGTGCATCGGCGTGAAGGGGTATTCCACATCGCTTGGCAGGACTTACAGCGAGATAATCTGCTGGTATTAACGCAGACAAATCTAGACGAATCGCCCTCTCTTTCTCCGAATGGGTCCATGCTGATTTATGCCACACAGTATCAAGGGCGAGGTATACTTAGTGTAGTTTCGATTGACGGCCGGGTGAAATACCGGCTGCCTTCGTCATTAGGAGACGTGCGCGAGCCGGCATGGTCGCCTTTTTTGGACAACGTCGTTGACTGACATCTGCCTCTTTTTTGAGGCACACTATGTAAATGAGGCTGCAAAATCGTTGTAGCCGTCTAGTCAGCGTATTACGCACAGTAGGAGGAGCCAGTAATGCTCAGTAGTAATCGACTCTCAGGTTTAATCGCTTTGTTGTTAGCAGCCGCTGTGATAGGTGGGTGTTCGAGTACGGCAACAGCGCCCGTCGAGCAACAAGAGCCTGTTTCAGAACCACCGGTGGCGGCAGCACCTTTAGAAGAGGCCGAGGAGCCAGCGGATTTTGCGGATGACGGTGTTACACCGATTGATGCGAATGGACGCCCTCTCTCAAGAAGTTTTTATTTTGAATACGACGCCTCAATTCTTAACCCAGCGGATCTAGCGGCGCTGGAAATGCACGCGCAAATTTTGCGCCGTAATGCCGACAAGCGGGTAGTTATTGAAGGGCACTGCGATGAGCGCGGCACCCGCGAATACAACCTCGCCTTAGGCGAGCGCAGAGCTAACGTGGTGATGTCGTTCCTCACGTCTGCAGGTGTTCGGTCGCGACAAATTGAGGCGGTTAGCTTTGGTGAGGAAAGACCGGCAGATCCGGGTCATTCCGAGTCCGCTTGGTCACTCAATCGTCGAGCGGTGTTGTCTTACCGATAATCTAAATTAAGCGGCCTGCCGTTTGGCAGGCCTTGGTAGGGCTGCTCGGCCTGGCGCCGGCCTTAATAGACCATTTGTAGAGAACCTCTTTTGTCCCTGTCATCCTCTAGAAGTTTTGTCAGCGTTCTGCTGTGTACTTTCGTTGTGGCTGGGTTGCTTGATCAACCGGCGTATGCGGCGGTGCCCGTTGAAGAGTCGCTGAATGCAGAAAAGCCGGACAGTGGCGTTACACCGAGTGTTATGCAGACGTCGCCACCTACCGCTGGGCCGAATCCGAGCGATTCCTCGCTGTCTGGTTTGTTCTATCAGTTGCAAGTTCTGCAACAAGAAGTTCAGGAACTCAGAGGCCTGCTTGAGGAGCAGCAATATTTGTTGCAACGCCTGCAAAAGGGGCAACAAGACCAATATCTAGATCTCGATAAACGGCTCATTGCACTGGCCGCAGGTCAGCCGCAACCGGCGCCACAAACGGCGAATACGCAGACCGCCCCTGTTGATACTCAGACGCCGATAGGCGGAGGTGCAACCGAGCGCGAGGCGTATGCGCAATCGATAGAGTACATGCGAGGTCGGCAGTTTGATCAGTCGATCGAGGGTTTTCGACAATTGATTGTTGATTATCCGAACGGACAGTTCACCCCAAATGCCTTTTATTGGCTGGGTGAGTTGTTTCTCGCGCAAAAACAACGTGAGCAAGCGCGTCAGAACTTTATGCAGGTGATTAACCTATATCCAGATCACCCCAAAGTGCCTGATGCCTTATACAAATTAGGTGTGGTCTACCAAGGGCTGCAAGACGACACCCAAGCCCTGGAATATCTGCGTCGGGTTCAAGAGCAACACCCGCAAAGCCCGGCGGCGGCGTTGGCGAAGAAGTACGCAGAGGTGATGGTCAAGGGTGTGGAGTGACCGACACGCTGGTCAATGATGTTGAGCGCACGACGTTGCGCATCACAGAAATTTTTCTATCGCTGCAAGGCGAATCGAACACTGTAGGGTATCCAACGGTATTTGTACGTCTGACGGGTTGTCCGCTGCGTTGTCAGTACTGCGACAGCGCCTATGCATTTAAAGGCGGCAAGAAGCAAACACTGGCTGATATTTTGGAGCAGGTGGTTGGTTACAAGGTGAATAGAGTGACCGTTACTGGTGGCGAACCATTGGCGCAGCCGAGCGTCTACCCATTGATGGCCGCGCTTTTGGATCATGGGTTTGAGGTGTCATTGGAAACCAGTGGAGCCGTGTCCGTGGAGCGTGTCGATTCGAGAGTAGTGAAAGTGTTGGATGTTAAGACGCCAGACTCGGCAGAGGTGCATCGCAATCTCTGGGATAACTTTTCGTACCTGCAACCCCACGATCAGATCAAATTCGTACTTTGCAGTCGTGGTGATTACGACTGGGCGCGCGTTCAGTGTGACCAGTACAACCTATATGAGCGTGCTAGCGATGTGTTGTTTTCGCCGAGTCACGGTGCGTTAGAACCGCGCGATCTCGCCGACTGGATTGTCGCGGATCGATTGCCGGTGCGTATGCAAATGCAATTGCATAAGTTGCTTTGGGGTAATGAACCCGGACGCTGATCATCAACGGATATCCTTATGGCTGAATCAAAAGCAGTGGTATTACTCTCCGGTGGGCTGGATTCGGCGACGGTATTGGCGTTAGCGCAGCAGCAAAATTACCAGTGTTATGCGTTGTCGTTTCATTATGGGCAGCGCAGTCAGGCGGAATTAGCGGCCGCTAAACGCGTTGCCGGGGCACTGAAGATTGTTGAGCACAGAGTGGTGAACATAGACCTTGGGCAATTTGGCGGCTCAGCATTAACCGACACAGATATTGCAGTGCCGGATGCGGAAGAATCGCATCCCAATGACATTCCGGTAACCTACGTACCTGCGCGCAACACCGTATTTTTATCCATGGCGTTGGCATGGGCGGAAGTGATCGAAGCGCGCAACATTTTCATTGGCGTCAACGCGGTCGACTACTCGGGTTATCCGGATTGTCGTCCAGAGTACATCGCAGCCTTCGAAACCATGGCGAATCTGGCAACCAAAGCAGGGGTAGAAGGTCACCCGCTGCGTATTCACACGCCACTTATAGACCTCACGAAAAGCGAAATCATCGCTGCCGGCACCGCTTTGGATGTGCCTTATCAAATGACGGTGTCGTGCTATCAGGCTACGGATCAGGGCCACGCGTGTGGACGCTGCGACAGCTGTGACATCCGTCGGGCGGGATTTAAAAATGCAGGAACAGTCGATCTTACGCGCTATGCCTAGATTTGGTTGGAGTGCAGAAGAAAACCCGCGGCTGCAACATAATTCTCCTGCTAATCCCTGCACGCTGGGCTTGTGTCGCCTTATAACGGTGACTACAATGCGCGCCTTCTCGCCGATATGCCGCAGCTTGGCAGTCAGCACATGGGTCGTTAGCTCAGCTGGTAGAGCACCGGACTTTTAATCCGTTGGTCCTGGGTTCGAACCCCAGACGACCCACCATTTATATGTTTCAGAGCATTCGATCACCGCGCCGTAACGATCAACCCGTTGTAATTTTGGCCCGCTTCTTCGACTGCGCGTATAGTCCCACAAGGCCGCACCATAACGTGATCCACGCCAGATAGATCGCGATATCACCTATTGGGTTGAAGACGAGCGTTAGAAAGGTTGTACGAGCAACGATCCAGCAGCCCCAAAACGTAATGAGTTTCGGCAAATGCCATAATTCCAAAAAACGCCAAGCCAAGGTCCCGGTAATTGCAAAGGTCATCAATTGCGCCAGCGGCACAGTAAAAACAAAAAATAGATTGCCGGTTAAGTCCCAATTCGGGGGCATGTACTGTACTAGAACCCCAATGAACATAAGATCTTCAAGGATGCCATGCGCCAGCCCGAGAAGCACAATGCCTACCCACCCAAGGATCACTTTGAACTTGCTCATACTTGGACTCTGTCAGGAATTAAGAATGTCGGCGTTCGATCTAATCGGCGCCGACAATGGCTGTGACCTCTTCTAACACTTCCGCCCAGTCTGCGCGTGACCGATAGCCTTCTTCTGCCCACTTGGCGAGGATTTCGCCTTCCGGAGACAGCAATACCACGCCGGGGTAAGGAATGCCGTAACCAAATGTTCCTGGGCCATATTCTTGATTACGAACGCCCCACGCGTCGACATGCTCTCGATCTACGTCTTTCAGTACGGGAAAGTCGATGTCCCATTTTTCATCAAAGGCCTTAATGATTTCAGGTGTGTCGTAGGTCATGCCAACGACGCCAACGCCGATGGCTGCGTATTGGTCTTTTAGATCATTCAGTTTCACGAACTGACGAATGCAGAAGGGTCACCAATCCACAGATCGATTGAAAATAAATAGCAGTCCTTTAGAACCGCTGAGGCTCTGTAAATTTTGTTGGTTGCCGTCTTGATCAAGCGCCGACAACATGGGCACTTTTGAGCCGACACTCGGCCCCCATGCCTCCGCGTACTCCGAGTCCGCATAGGCGAGCTGGGTCATCGTGGCTATGGCGATCGCGAATATCGAGCGACGGATAATGCGTGCCCAGTTCACTCGTCTTAATTTCATGCTCTGCTCCTCTGCAAAAACGTCGTCAATCTCTGGGCGCACTCTATGCCACGCTCTCAGAAACTCAGCGATGCGCTATCTTTAATTCATCTTTGTAGTGAGGTCAATTGCGAGTGCACGCCGATAGTGTTCAAGCTCGTATAGAAGTGTTGCCACATAATTCATCAGCACCTTCAGCGATTGTTGCTTAAGAGCTGCAAGAGAGCATCGAGCACCCGGCTCGGTTGCGCGCCCATTCCGGCCGTTTTTGTGCGTATTCGTCGTTTTCTGGTTGTTCCTCGTAGGGGCGGCGTAATACCTCCAACAACGTGCCTACTTTTTTATAGTCGCCCCCTTCGGCGTCATCGATGGCCAATTGTGCGAGGTAGTTTCGCAGCACGTACTTTGGATTGGTTTTGTTCATCAGCTGCTGGCGGGCCTGATCGTCTTGCTGCTGGCGAGTTGCTTCGTCCAGATAGTCTCGCACCCAATGACTCATATCCTCTCTCGCCTGGCCACGGATGTCTGCGGGATCGTAGTAGGC
>MDTC01177329.1_pt1 | contig 13044 bp, 12 predicted proteins | sample 811181 | NCBI WGS metagenome assembly MDTC01 (sample SAMN05326644, study PRJNA326480) | marine metagenome | isolation source: seawater | place: Pacific Ocean: North | collected 2011 | reverse complement strand
TGACGTTGATGTTCACGACAGACGGGTTGGTCACAGCAAGTTTGCTGTCTGTTGACTTGTCACTAGCCTCTCGTGCCACAATAACACGACCCACGCTGTCTACGAAAGAGATTACTTTATCGCTCATATACAATATTTTATGATACGATGTTTAAAAATCAACTACCTAGTCGTTAAATTTTGGTTTTTGTTGATTTTTTGTCTGGAGAAGCAGTGTTTGTTTTGTTCGCCAAGCTGTTGGCTACACCATCCATTGCAGCATTTGTGAGAGAGTTGATGGCGATATCCTTGGCTAAACCTTTCGGACTGGTTAAGTCTGTCACATCGTCTACTACGCTTGCTCCTGAACGCACCGTGTCCATCGCGTTCCCTACTACAGATTTTTTGTCACTTTGCCTTATTAACGAGCTGTTCACGAATTGATCACCTTTTGAGATACCGTCTAGTGTTTTACCGGCTTGATTCATTGTCTTTTTTACACCTGTTGCAATATCATCAACTTTACCGGTAATAAAATTTTTGGCATGGACTAATGGGTTGGTTGGTTTAAACCCTCTGATGTTAGGTTTGCCTATATTAGAAAGAGCGCCAGGTAGACTTTTTAAACCAGTTCCAACACTTTTAAGAAAATTGGGAGTGCCAGTAACTATATCACCAACATCTCTTCCGATATCGGCAATAGCACCTGGGGTACCCTTTACAAGATCAGCTACACCAGCAACTTGGTTTTTTCCATATCTTGCTGCTGCTCCAGGAAACTCGCTAAATTTTATTGAACCGGTTCGTTGCTCTTTGCCTTTACCGGCGCTGCCACGAGCATCACGCTCTACATATAGTTGTGATTCAATTTGTTCGATTCGCGCATCAAAACGTTTCATACATGTACTTATACTCCAAGCAGTTCAAAAAGGTCAGTTTGAGTTTGCATGCCCGGTCTTTTCAGACGCCAATCCACAGCTTCATAAAATCTTTCGATTATACTATACACAATTTTATCAAACATTTTCTCAATGTCTGGCTTGAACGTTTCGCGAAACTCTTCTGGTAAGTAATATTTGTATGCCATTGTTGGTATGCCATATCGATTCGGTTGCATCACATAGTAGTATCTTATTTTGTCTCCGGAACCTATAGTTTCATACTTGTCTGCAAGTTTATACTTGTCTAGCAGCTGGTTGTAGATATACGATGACTTGATGTGTATTGGCATGCCTTTCACAAAAGTGAACCCATCACAACGTTCTGCATATTTATCGTACTCCTTTGCCCCCATCACAAACGCGAAATCTTCAATAGGTAATGATTTGAATTTCTCATATGTTTCAATAAACATGTCATTGGTTTGTTGTTTGCTTTTGGTTTGCATCATGGTTTCCACAATCTTTTTAATATATGGCTTGAGAGCCGCTGGTAGTGTGGTTCTCACAATCTCTACACCTGTGTATTTGTACTTGTCACATGCAAAGCCCTCATCATCTAACACGTGCAACACGTATCGTTTTTTAGCGATGAACACACCCACATCTGCCATCGCTTCTCGTTTGAACACAAATCTACAATCCTTGCTGTTCAACACTCGAGTGCCCCATTTTGTTATCTCTACATTCAAGTGGTCTTCAATATCTTGAGCCACTTGATGTGCTTTGTCTGTGACCTTGTTATTAACACTGAACGGTTCACCGTAATGCTTCATCAGTCTAGCTATGGTAATATAACTTGAATCAGTATCATTGTACACCACAGGTGTATAGCTTTGATCATCACCGCAGATGTTGTTCACATACTCTGCTAATATTTTGTTTGATCGTTTAATTACTGCTTGTCCTGTAAGAGTTATACTTCGCGCGATGTCAGCATCACCTAACGGTGCATGCTTGTTACCAAAATAACCGTACACGGTGTTGATCAAAATTTTCAATGTGAATTGTTTGATGTCAAGCCGATCGACTTCCTTTTTAAGTTGTTTGTATTCTCCGCTGGACTTGTCAAGATGCTGCATCTTTGTCTTGAGTGTGTTCAGCTGTTTTTTTATCTCAACTCTGCCCTGATACACACGATCCACAATTTCTGGCATGATGCCTTTTTGCTTTTGACTGAATAACACTTTGGCTTTAGACACTGCAATCTGTTCCTTGTTTACAAATTCTGCAAATTTTGCATGTGTTATTCTCAATACTGCTTCATTCACAAGTTTAATGGTCACGTGTGTTTCATTCTTGTCAATGATCTTACCCACCTTAGTTTCAGGTGATAAGTTCAATGAAATCATAGTGTTAGGATACAGGCTATTAGCGTCAAACGATATCACATCATCTTGAAAACCTCGTACAGGTTCTCCTACATATGCTCCTTCATATTTTGCATTTATAGACGAGTCCTTAACAAAGGTGGGTACAATTTTTTTTCTCTCGCGGGCCTTGATAACAGCAGCACCTGTTATCACCTGTAGCGTGCCCATGGCACCTTCAAGTGTTGTTAAACCAGTATATGCCATCATTCTCAACAACTCCAAATATCTCAGTTTGTCCTCTAGTCGAACCAACAGATTAACGTCCTGTACATTGTATTCAACAAATGTCTGCCAGTCATCATCTGCCAGACTGCTCAAATCTGTGTTGCCAAAATCTACTTTTCGTTCCTGTAACTCTAGCTCTCCAATCGCGTCAAGCTTGTAAGACTCTCTCAGACCAACACTGAATTTCTTGTATATATCCAGGTAATCAATACATGACAAGCCCTCAACATACCATTTGTTCTGCTCCTTACCGAATTTTGCTTGAATGAGCCTGGAATATACATTTTTAACTGGTGACAACCTCTTGACATCCTTCTCATCTAACACACGAGCTACTCTGTTTATGATGTATGGTATATCGAAAAACTCACTGTTCCAACCAGACAAAATATCTGGTGGATGTTTTTCCATATAATCTATCATCTTGCTCAACAACTCCACCTCGGTTTCACAGTGAGTATAATTGCAATTTTCGATCGGTTTTTCTAGTGGCTTCAATCCCCAGGTGATAAATTTGTTACTCAACGTGTCAAATATTGTCACTACATTGACCGTGTCACTAGCCTGATCTGGAACAGGAAAGCCATTAGGACTGTACGTCTCTATATCAAAAAAATAAACTCTCAAGGAATGCTTGCTAAAATCAGCATCTTCATTCATCTCACCATATCTATCTATAAGAAACTGCTGATCCCATCGTAAATTTTCAAACACTTTGCGTGTGCCGGTCTCACGAATATATCGATTCCTGTGTGACACGGTGCGAAACTCTTTGCGTTCCAGATGTGTACCATGTAGTGACACGTATGGTGTTTTTTGTTTAGTCTCAACATATAGGTATGGTTCATAACTACATGTTACTGTGATAGGAACCCCGGAGTCATCCCATGTGTCAATCTGCACGGTTTGATTCCTGGAATCATATGTCAAGTTTCTGTACATAGTACTATGATAGTATATAACAACAACACATGCAACTACACTTTTGGAAACACAATGTCACTTGTGCTCATGTCATAAAAATTGTCTTTGTTTATTTTGTTTATTTCAACACGATCTTTATGTTTATATGGGTGTGTATACAATTCTTTATATACGTTGATATTATCCTCCAACCACCTGTTGTTTGCAGCTTCACGAAATTTTCTGCTTATTTTCATGTAAGTGAGCTTGTTAGAAACGATTGCATCAATTTGATCCACTAGCTCTGCTCCGGTAGAAAATTTGTATGGTGTGTGTCTGTATGTTTCCATATCTTGGCATATTACCGGTGTGCCCATGGCGCAACTCTCGATGAACTTCAAATCACTTTTAGAGTTGTTAAATATGTTGTCGACCAGAGGCGCTATACACACAGTGGCTTTCAGAGACGCCAATTTTCTTGGGTAATCATATATTGGTACCCATTTATGAAACTCAATCTTGCCACTTTTTACGTGTTCTTGCAGAGGTTGTGGCACACTGCCAAACAACACCCATTGGTATTTGTTTAGTGTAGATTCAATAATTTTGTTGATGTGTGTAAAATCGTCTTGTTTAAGGTCCTTGGATTGATTGAAATGCGCGCCGGATCCGCTCCATAACACTCGAGGCTTTTTTCTCTTTTTTACAGAATGATCATATTGAACTTGTTTGTCCTTCTCATTAAAAAAACCATCCAACCAGAATCTTGGCATGAAGTTTGGAATTACAGTCACATTTTTATTGGTGGTTTTGCTCATGTAATACTTTTTCATGAAATCACATGTGACTGTTACTTCATCACACATTTGTATGATATCACGAGCTGATTGTTGTACATTGTTATTATCAAATGCCTTGCGGTATTTGTTATAATCTGGTATGTCATCAATGAACAGCACATCGTCAATCTCATACATTGTGCGCAGATGCTTTTTACTGTTCAAAAACTCACTGTATTCTTTTTGCGTCGGGCTGGCTTGTCGCTGCAATCTGACGACATTAATTGACGCCCAAAAATTTTCATCGTAACACATTGTTGTAGTGCCATGAACCACTGCATGGTGATAACCATTGAGTAATATCTCTGGCCAGATCATTCTCCAGTGGCCACATCCACTGAAATCGGCATATAAATTCACTCCACGAACTTCAGTTTTTTTACGCCGCGGCACAACTGATGGTTTGTTAGTTTGTGAGTTGTAAGATTGTTGAAACAATTGGGATGTATTTGGTTTTCCGGTCACAGTGCCAATTTGCTGTCCATGTATCATATGATTATTTACTTGTCAAAAGCTCTGGAGCAACCCGGGTGGTGACCCCGTTGCTTTTTTCTAATGTTATCACTTCATTTGTAGCGAATTTGACACTCTCTTTTCTATGAGATATCACCATCACACATTCGTCATACTTTTCAACACGTTCGTTCAAGATGTCAAGTACTAAATCAATGCCTCTTTCATCTAAACTAGAATCAAGCAGCTCATCATATATACTAAAATTGTACGCCACATCACCCTGTAACCGGCGAATGTCCATGAACGCGAAGAGACAGGCAAGATCGATGTTTTTTCTCTCTGCTCCACTAAAATTGTGATACGAACAAATTTTGCCTTTCTCGTCAATTATCTGCTCCTCGAAGTATTCATTGAACACACACATACAATTCGCATCCATCTTCTTCAAATAGTATGCCAGTTTTCCATTCAACAGCTGTAATATCTTTTTCACGATGTATGAACGCACCCCTTCCTCAGACACCACAAATTTCACAACATCAAGTTTGTTGATATTGTTTTTATGTATGTCGATACTTTGTTGAATTTCATTCAATTGACTCACAGACTCATCTATTATAGAATCAAATGAAACTCTATTGTCGTCAACTTCTTTGATATCATTTACAATATCCGCATTTAATGCTTCCAATTGATTGACTCTTTTGAGTAGATTGTCTTTTTCTTTGATATCAGCTTTCTGTTTGTTTATCTTGCTCTCACAACTATTGATGGTTGATGTCAGCTGTGACCTGATGTTTTCGACTTTATCAAGTTTCAATTTTAAATCATCAATTATTTCAACATTCTGTTTTATTAAATTCTGTAGATTTTGTTGCTCATCTTTCATGTATTGTTTGTCATGATCCGCTAACGGTCTCAAACAAGCAGAACAAATCTGCTCACCGGTACCGATTTTTGCGAATGTTTTTGCTAGATGTTCATTCTCGGTTTTATATTTGGATATACTCGACACTATGTCTGTATACTTGGCACGGCACAGAGTTATATTCTCGTTGCAGCTGTCTATTTTATCCTGGTATTCAGACACTGTTTTTGTTATGTTCAGTTTGGACCGGTTTTTAAGATTTTTAATCTCGGTTGTGTTGTGTCCTTTTCTGGATTTTAATTTTTCAATTTGCTCGTGTATGGTTTCATCTTGTTTTGATTTTTGAGCATTATACGATTCAATTTGTTTGGATGTGCCTTCATATTTTGTACAACCCACTTCAAGATCTTTGACAGCCTCATTGTACTCGCCTTTGACTAATTGAAGCATGTCTCCAAACACCTGAAGATTCAAAATACCCTCGATAAATTTCCTCTTGTCCATCTTCTTTTGAGCCATGAAAGGTATCGTGTTGTTTAGAGTCATTATTATGCAGTTCTGAAAAACATCTGGTGTGCTGCACAATAAGTCTGATATATACTTGCTAGTGTTGGATATTGAATCTCTTGTTTTGTCAATACCGTCTTTGTAAATATAACACTTGGAGGGATTGAGCAATCTCACAATGCTGTATTTTGTAGAATGCTTGTTTTCAGTCACAGTAAATTCTATACATGTTTCTGTTTGACCGGTGGTTACGTTGTTTGGTACATTTTCTTTTTTGATATCACGTAACGTGTTACCGAAGATTGTAAAATATACAGCATCAGCAATTGTTGATTTACCCACACCGTTTCTTCGATCATCTTTGTCCTTGTTGATTCCAGTGATCACATTGATACCAGTGTCAAAATTTACAACCACAGGAGAGTCTCCAACGGATAAAAAATTTTTAATTGTTATAGTTTCAAATTTTATGTATTTCATTTACATTTTTTGTACAATTCCACAGTGTGTGATATTACGTCATCCTTATTTTCTATTTGTAACAATGTGACAAACTCTTCGATGGCCGTCTCGATATCGAAACCGGACATGTCGTAATCATCTGCATTGTCGTTAAATTTGTTGAAGTTGATTGCATAGTCCACATTGAACGTTTTCGGGTTGTACTGTATTAGCTTCTGTATAACAAAATCAGCTTCATCAGACATTATATTTTTATCAATAATAAATTTCACAATGTTATGCTTGAGTTCAGATTTGATTTTGTTTGTTATGGTACCAGCAGTTGTTAAATCTGATAATTTTATTTTATTGTGCGTTGGAGATATTTTGTTTTGGTGAAACGTATACTTGTTGGTTTTCAAGTCTAATAGATAATAACCTTTTGTTGTTCCAGCGTCTCCAAAATCCATTTGAAACGGATTGCCTAAATACAATATGGTTCCGTTTTTATAGACTCTCTCATCCCGGTGGTGAAAATGTCCGGTGACTACAAGATTTGTCTTGGATAGCAGCTCTTTTGTTTTGATACCTTCAGTACACACCTTGAAGTGATTCATTTTGAAAGATTCAATCTCGAAATGACCGAATATTATATCAGTCTTCACAATCTCATGACCTTTTGTCCCCCATGGGCAAAACAATAAATCACGGTCAAACGCGTGTATTTGTGTTAGTTTATCTATAACTGTTATGTTGTTCCAACCTTTGAGTATGGATAGTGAGTTGACATCAGATCGATCCTTGTAATATGCATCATGGTTACCCACCAACACAATAATGTTGAACTCTTTCCATTCTTCTAATATTTGTGTGGTGATGTGTATTGTATTGACTGCTATCTCATCCCTATAGTGAAACAAATCACCGCATATCAACATATCCTCAATCTTATGTTTACGTAGCTCTGTTTTCAACCAACTAGCCCATTCTATAGCTATATCATGCCACATGGCTCCATTTTGATGCACACCTATATGAATATCAGAGATGCAACAAACCTGTTGTTGCTTTATTTGAGGTTCCACAACCATGCTACTCGCCGGACTCGCTTGCGTATGGATTTGTAAAGTTTGGCTGTTCACTCACCTCATTATAATCAGATCCTAACAACTCATCATATACAGATTCTTGATACTCGCTTAACGCTTCACGGTGCTTTTTTTCTTTTTTGATTCTGTTTATAAATGCATGGTATGCTATTGTTGTGAAGTATGAAAACGGGTTGTATCCGGAATCTACTTTAAATTTTTGCTGTTGCAGTGCCGAAAACATTTTCACAATTGCATCACCTATCATATCGTCTTTGTATGAATAGTTTATAAAGTTTGGTGCGAAAGATAAACCACGGGCTATTTTATACACATTCTCTCCTAGCGTGTCTGGTATTGTGACATCTTCTGGCATTTGATAATAATCTCTTATTTGCTGCAACAGCTCTTTACCACTCACATAGTGCGCGCTTTTTTTCTTTTTCTTTTTTGCAGGCTTCGCAGCAGGTTTTGCAGCAGGTTTTGCAGAACTTTTATCCTGTTTTGGTTTCTGTGATTTTTTTAATGCCATAGTTAATTTTTTCCTTTTTGTAAAATGTCATTCGTTTGACCATGTGTTGGTAGCCATATTTTAATTGATCAGCTATATCCACTATTGTGAGTTTATCTTTAGATTCATGCTTTCTCAAACCCCTACCTATAGATTGTAGTATCTTGATCTTAGCTTTGCCACCACCGGCAAACACAATATAGTGTAAATTTTTAATATTCACACCTGTGGAAAATATTTTTGAAATGGCTATACACACCACATTGTTCTTGTCTTCAATTATTTTTTTAATTGTGTCTCTCTGTGATACTTCCACTTCACCTTGTATAAAATAAACTATTTTGTCTGGGCATTCTTTTTTTATACAATCATACAGTTCCTCTCCATGTCGGATATAATCGATCAATATCAAAGCGTTGTTGCTGAAATTATTCGATAATTTTGATATAATGTTGTTACGAAATGTTGATTCTATTATAAAGTCGTGCTCTTTTCTGTAACCATCAGTAGGGTCACCTTTTTTACCTTTTTCTGGTTGAGAAGCATACTCAAGCTTGAGCACTTGTGCCACTACAGGTGATATATAATCATCTTGTCTTAACTGATAGCTGTTTTTTTCAAATAGTATAGGTCCAATCAGCCCTATTATGTTCCATTGATCTATTTTCTCTTCTGGCATGGTACCTGTGAAACCAAATCTATGCGGTGTTCGTATGCCTCTGAGCACCTTGTTGATCTTGTTTGTTTTTCTGAGTTTATGTACCTCATCAACAATCACCATGTCAACATGATTGGTCCATGACACATCACTCTTGGCACTTTGTAAAATTCCCATATTGGCTATTATAACATTTGAGCCTAGATTCAAACTGTCGTTACCAGTCCATTTAGAATGCAAGAATGACACACCATACTCTTTGAAATCAGAGTGTGTCTGGTTAACAAGACCTAAATCTGGTACGATCAACAAACATTTCATGCTCTTGTTTGTTTCGAATACTGATTGTATCAGGCTAGCGATTGTTAGTGTCTTGCCACCGGCAGTCGCCAAAACACAAACACCTCTACCTATCTTCAAACACATGTCAACAATTTTTTGTTGGTACCCTCGTAATTCCAGGTTGAGTTTGGATATCTGGTTAATATTGTATTTTGGTGTCGCGATATCTCGGAAGGAGTCTTCAACAAGAATATTACCAGTAACTGACTGCGAGACTAGATACTTTTTGATCTCGTAGTACATCCCTATATCGAATTTACCACCAGGTGTTATGGCATATTTTCTACTAGGAGCAAAACGAGATCTGTATCTCATGAATTTAGCAGCATCATTATTGACTGAAAAATTTTCCCTTATGTCTTCAAACATGTCACCAGACATCACACCTTTCTGACCAGATTTATCTAGAGTAAATTTTATGCTCATAATGTCTCCATTTTCATAATCTCGATCAAATTTTTAATATCAAATGACATGCTGGAAAATAATTTCTCGGCCTTTTCCAAAAACTCAATCAACAACATGCAATCGTCAATTTGTGTCTGTAACTTGATCATGGTGTCATGCTTGACCACTATTTTTTCTAATGCTGGTGTTGACACTTGGTATGTGCTGCTTTTTTTAGCATCATCGATCAGTTTTCTCTTGACTCTGTCAAACTCACCTTTCAATTTGTGTGACTCTTGTTTGTGTCTGACCAATCGACCCACCCATTTGTGTTTGATCGCAGGTAATTTCATTTGAGTCTCTTTGATGGTGAAGTCATCAAAAAACACATCTTTTTCCATTTCTTTAAGGTATGATTCTAGTGTAGACATCTTTTATACTATAAGTATATACTATAAAAGGGAATAATCAAGTTGCCATGAATTTATATGCACAAGTGTTTTTAAAATGTTTAAATGAAGATAATGTCGCTGGAAGTGGTGGTGTGTTTGGATCCTACCCTTCAGGCGATTATGCACCAGGAGACACACGTATACCACACGTGTTAGGTGCCAAGAAGCTCAAGAAAACAAAAAAGAAAAAGAAAAAGAAAAACAAACCAGACATGAGCATGAGTGCTGCATTTCCGGCTCAGACTCGTGGTGGTTCAATCTTTTCTGGGCAGGGTTTTGGGTCACATGGCACGTTTCCTGGATTTCCATCGTGATCGGGCATAATTGTTAGTACATGCCTTCCAAAAGTAAAAACAAAGGCAATGGTTTCGAGCGCGCCATTGCTCACGAACTCACTGATGTGTTTGGTTACAATTTCGAACGAGTACCCAACTCTGGTGCATTTGTAGGTGGTAAGAACAACGCCAGATACAACACGCTTTCCAAGTCACAACAATTGATATACGAAGGAGACATACTTGTACCAGATGAATTGGCTCATTTGAAAATCGAGTGTAAGAATTACAAAGATTTTGCTTTTCATCAATTGTTGACCGAGAACAAACAACTTGACAGTTGGATTGAACAAGCCGTGAGTGACGAGAAGATATGGTTTTTGATATACAAAATCAACAGAAGAGGCACATATGTGTTGATGGATGAAAAATATTATGATGAAATTAGTTCTTGCCTGTCAAACAAGAATTACATATCATACAAATGTTACACGATCGTGATGTATGATGAATTTTTCCCCAGTATAAAACATGAATTGCTTCGAGCTTCCCAACATTAGTTTTTGTTTGATCGACTATCGTCAGATAGTACTCAAAGCCGAGAAGCAAATCATCGAGGACCTGCACCAGTATGATCTGTTGCACAGCCTGAACATGAGAAAGATGGACACTAAAAAAGCGTTGTATCACCACATCATTCATGAGATTTGTGAGTCAGTCATGAATGTCAACACCAACAACAAGATAATAATATACAACAATTTTTCAAACATCGCGATGGATCTGTTCAAATACTCGAGCCGGGTGCAAGTGATCAATTTTATAAACACGTTGACACGCAATGTCAAGAGCATATTACCTGTGAAAATATATGATAATGATGAGGATTATGATATTTTTGTTGATCGGTGCAAAGGGTCAACTGCTGAGCTTCGCACCAGGTCCAATTTAATAAATGAATTTCTCAAGAAACAGCAAAGCAAACGATTTGATTTTGAGAATGCTAAAAAATTTGCCACCAAGTTTGAGTTGACCTATTTGTCAGAACAATATTTCAACAATATAAAAGTAAAGAATCTGGTGTTCCTATAAATAACTACAATGGACACATTTGACAACATGATTGCAGCTGCAGAGCCAACAGAGACCAAGTTTAAAAATTACACTGCAGGTAATGACAAGTCTCGTTGGGCAAACGTGTTTGTCACATTCTTTGAGAGTGCCGGGGTGGTGACCAGACGTGATGCAGAATCAGCTAGCAACATAGATGCTGTTGAGAACGCCGCTGCAGAACCACAAGAGTTTTTGTTGCTCATGCAACGCATGTTTCCAGGAATGTTCACGTTTGGTGATCAACCAGCACAGGAATCAACACAGGATCGATTTGTTGACATAATACAGGAGATGTTGCCAATTGGTGATGAGGAGCGTGCTGATTTGAAAAGATTTTTAGGTCGGCAGATAACCGAACATGAGATACAAGCGGTGTTGAACAACCCACAACAGCTGATAGAGTTGATACAGCAAAACTTTCCAGAGTACAACATTCAACTGGAAGGAATCATGGATCGAATCAAAAATTCTAGTGTGGTCAACAAAATTAAAAATTCTCGTGTAGGCAAAATGGTTGGTGGTGCTCGTGACATGGCCAAAGCTGGAGCGTCTTTATCCAGAGGCAAAAAATCGAGGAAAAATGTTTACGGTCAAGATGGAGCAGAATACGATGACAACGTGGATCGAGGCAAACAAGCACTAAAAAGCACCGGCAAGGGAGCGATGAAAGCTGCTGGTACCGGGCTGCGTGCCGCAGGAACCGCCGCGGCCATGGCGACAAGAGGTGTGGATAAATTGTTGGCACCAGGTGGTGGTAGTGGTGATGTGAATCCAGGTGCTTTTGGTCAACTGATGAACCAATTTCCGGTCGCCAATCCAGCTGCCGCAACCCCAAAACAACCACAACTAGAAATCAAAAAAGGACCCAATTTGAATGATGCATGGAAGCAGCCTGGATTTGAAAAAACATCAGCCGGGCTGGAAAACTTTTTAACCAACAACTACACATTAACAGACGAACAACTCAAGAAGTTGATGAGTCTCCGCAATCCAGGTGCCATCAGAAACACTGGCACCACAATCAGCAATGCCGCGATAAAAAATATCAACGACATGCTACAACAAATGGATCTGGTGGAACAAACTTTACATATGGACACATTCAGCAAAATGATACAAGACACAGGCTACCCGATCGTGGAAGCCCCAGAAGACGAAACGCTACCACCTGAACCAGCTCCTGGCGCTGAGGTCCCCGAAGCGCCAGCGGCGCCGACTCCCGACCAGTCCGTAGAGTTGGAGCCGAACGATCTGGACAAGCTGCAAGTGGACATGCTGGAACTGGTACGCAAGGCGCTGATCATCAATCCCAAAGACATCGACTCAGAAGCTTACATGAAAATAACCACCGCGGTGGACTTCAACAATCTGATGGAGCTCAGACCGTTGCTGACCAAACTGGTGCAGAACCATTATCCTGATCTGGAGATGGACGAGGTCACACCAGGACCAGGAGTTTAACATGGATCACGACAACAAAAGAATCATAGAAGCGTACAATCATCAACCGGTTGGTGACGAGCACAACCCTGGAGAACCCAGCAATGTGAACACCGGTGCCATGTACCAGGCCATGGATCAACATGCTGATCTGGAACAAATCGCGTTCAAATACGAAGGCATGAGTGAGGCTCAGTTGCAAGCGCATGCCGAGGTGCTGGACGCGTTGATCGAGGCTGGTGAACAAGA
>MDTC01215728.1_pt1 | contig 13045 bp, 15 predicted proteins | sample 811181 | NCBI WGS metagenome assembly MDTC01 (sample SAMN05326644, study PRJNA326480) | marine metagenome | isolation source: seawater | place: Pacific Ocean: North | collected 2011 | reverse complement strand
CAACAAAGTTTGGTAGGATATTTAATTGGGTTTTTATTTATTTATATTTTATTAAAGATTCCGATGAATAAACATTATGAAAAACCAGTTAAAATTATTCCAACTGTATTTTTCTTTTTATTAGCAGGTATACATTTAATTCATTACTTAATAAATTTATTTAAAAGTTTTGAAGGGGCAGCAACAACAAAAAAATGTTAAATAGATATATTATAATTGATTTAAATATATTATTTTGATGAATTATAATATGGGTAAAAAAAAATATAAAAATCAAGAATTGCCATTTGTAAGTGTTTGTACACCAACATATAATCGAAGACCATTTATTCCAGCTATGATAGAATGTTTTAGACATCAAACATATCCGCAAGATAAGATAGAGTGGATAATAATTGATGATGGGACAGATAAAATAGAAGATTTATTAGAAAATATAGAGAATGTAAAATACTTTAAATATAATAAAAAAATGATGTTAGGAAAAAAGAGAAATCTTTTACATGAGAAAGCAAGTGGTGATATAATTGTTTATATGGATGATGATGATTATTATCCACCTGAGAGAATAGAGCATGCAGTAGGTATGTTACAAAGTCATCCAAAAGCTTTATGTGCAGGAAGTAGTGAAATATATATATATTTTAAACATATAAAACAGATGATTCAGTTTGGACCTTATGGACCAAATCATGCAACAGCAGGAACATTTGCTTTTAAAAAAGAACTATTAAAAGATCATTATTATAATGATAATGCTGCATTAGCAGAAGAAAAAGAATTTTTACAAAATTATACAGTTCCATTTGTACAACTAGAACCAAAAAAAACTATATTAGTATTTTCACATGATCATAATACTTTTGATAAAAAATTACTGTTGGAAAATAGACATCCATATTATGTGAAAGATTCAGATAAAAAAGTAGAAGATTTTATTAAAGAGGAAAATTTAAAAAAATTTTATATGCATGATATAGAAGATAAATTAAGAGTCTATGAACCAGGAAAACCAGAGATGAAACCAGATGTATTAAAACAAATAGATGAAATAAAGAAAGAAAGACAGGATATGATAAATAAAATGACAAATAATAATATGATATCAGAGTCAGTTGAATTAAATAAAGAATTGTTAGAAAATTTAAAAAGTAATCCAGAGGAAATATTAAAAATAATTCATAGTAACCAAGTAAAGATCCAACAAAATCATGAATTATTACATTTATTATTTAGTGAGGCAAGTAAAACCCAAATAATGGGTGATATAAATGGAAAATCTCAAGCATTAACAAATGAACAGGTAGTAGATATATTACAACAACAAAAAATGGCTATTGAAAAATTAACACGAGAGAATAGTAATTTAAAAGAGAAATTAAAATAAAGTATTAAACATAATTACTATATATATAGTAATTATGGAAAAGCATATATTAATAGGAACACCAGCATTTGGAGGACAAGTATATTCATGTTATACTAGGTCATTAATTGGTACCTTTGATTTATTAAAATCAATGAATATAAAATGTTCAATTAAATTTATAGATAATCAAATAGTAACAAGAGCAAGAAATATGATAACTAAGGTATTTATGGATAATGAAGAATATACGCATTTATTATTTATAGATGCAGATATTGAGTGGGATCCAATGTCAGTAATATTGTTATTAAGTCATGATAAAGATTGTATAATAGGATTATATCCTACAAAAGGTTATGATAAACAAGATGAAAAATTATCTGTTAAGCCTAGTTCTGTAATAGAATCAAGTATAGATGAAAATAGTCCTTTAGTTAAAGTTAAATATGCAGCAACGGGATTTATGTTAATTAAAAAGAATGTTTTTAATATTATAGATAATAAAGTAGAAAAATTTAATTTAACTATAGGGAAAGAGAATATAGAAATAAGTAATTATTTTGATACAGGAGTAGTTGATAAACAATATTTAACAGAAGATTATTATTTTTCTCATATATTTGCTAATGAGGGAGGAGAAATTTATGCAGATATGAGAGTTAAATTATATCATTATGGGACACATGCATATGGATCATTAATTTGTTAATTTTATTTTAAAAAAAATTGATTTAAAATAAAAAATATTATGATAAATAATATGGCGAACAAACACAGTATGAAAGAAAATGTAATGTATTCAAAAAATAATAAAAAAATTTATTATTCAAATATTGTGGAATGTCCTATTTTGGATGCAATTACAGGAGCTAGATATCCTTATCAAGTAGGTTCATTTGACGAAAAACGATTCTTTAAAGTAAGATCAACAATTGCTTATAGAAATCCAAAAGGTCAATTTCAGGAAGGATATACAAATGCTTCTAATACTTGTTCAGCATTTTATTTAAGTCCAGAAGCTTATATGGAATATAATATGGTAAAACTACCAGTTGAAGTAGTAAGAGATTGGCATAATCGTGTAGATAAACTTCAAACAGTTATCTAATCATTCTCATTATCAGATGTATAGGTATCAATATTTAATGAATTAAAATGTGCTATATATCTATACATTCTATTAATGTCTAGTTTACTAATTTCATAAGGTTCTAAAATTTCATATATGGTATTATTTTTATAATTATTTTCTAATTTAATAAATAATGAAAAAAGATCTTTTTTATCTAAATTTAATATTTGACATAAATTAAGAATAAATAAATAATTATTATATTCAGTACTATATTTAGTAAGGACTTTTGTAAATCTAATATTAGAAATATTTATTTTATTAGTATAATTTTTATGAAAAATATAATTATTATAGAATATTTTAATTAATGAACTCATTTCATTAAATTGCCAGATTTGTTTTTGAAATGTAATTCTATCAATATAATCAGCATCACATATATTATTAAGTAATGATATATATATTGGTATACTAATATCTTTATTTAATTTATTAAGTGGTTCAATTATATTTTCATGCCATAGTAGTGCAACAATAGTGCGATCAGTTTCATTCATAATATTCATATGTTCATATATTGGATGATAATGATTAATAAGTTGTTTGGTAATATCTTTAGTATCTTCAGTATATGATTTTGGTATAAATAAACTAAGAGTTTTTTTATTAAGTAATAATGCAGGATTATTACTATAAACTTTATAAATTATATTTATTTTTCGCAAATCATTTTGTATATAATTGATTATTAGCTTTATAATTTCTTTATTACTAGTGATATCAGGCATAATATTTGTTAAAATTTTTGAGATTTGATTATCAGATGGCGGTTTAAAAATAATGGAATGACATACTTTAATAAGTTCATTAATTTTTTTATCAATGTGATAATTTCCAATACATATAATTGGGACATGCGATATTTCTTCTAATTTTTGTTTTCTGGTTTTTTTAGGACGAATAATTTTAATTAACGAATTAATGCCACCTTTATCTCCATTATTCATTCCATCAATTTCATCCATAATAATAGCTAATTTACGTTTTTTTTTCTGTAATAATGATAAAACATTGGTATCAGTCATATTATTTTGTGTAATATTGTCAATTATAGTTTTATTTCGAATATCTCCAGCATCATAAATTATAGTATCATAATTCATATTATTTAATAATTTTTTAATAAAAAAAGTTTTACCACTACCTGGAGGACCATAAATATATATTCCTCTTTTAATAGATAGATTATCTTTATTTGCTTCAAAATGTGAAAGAAAATTTTGTATTTCTAAAGTAATACTATTGCGATCTAAAAAACTATTAATATCTAATGAATCCATTTTCTAGAATTATCTTTACTATTGATACACCATACTTTTTTAAGTTTAGATAGTGATAAATGTAAATTTATTATTTCTATACATTTATAAGCTTTATTATTCCGTGCAAAGTCAATAATAAAAGATAAGAAATCTTTATAAGTTTTATCTCGATATGTATAGTTATAATTAGATAACCAATTAGTAAAATCTCTATCAATTAAATATTGAAAGACAAAGTAGCATTTATTCCTGATAATATCTCTAATATATGAATCATAGTTAAATATCAAACAAGATAAAAAGATATTGTATGTTTGATAATAATATTTATTAAGAGAAAATTTATATTTAGGCTTAATATATCTAAAAATAATTTCTAGTATATCATCAGGAAGATTATCAATTATATTCATTATATATAATTGATAAAATTATTGATTAGTTACAGAATCACAAATATTAGGATCATTAGTAATTCCGCTCCATGAAACTCCGCATCCTCGTGCCCATCTATATTTTTGACATGATCCTTCTGCACCTTTAAATTGGTCTTGGTCAAAATTCATACTTTTATCACCATCAATTGCGCATGTTCCTAAACTTCTAGTGTTAATACAAAGATTATTTCCACTAACATCCCAATAATCTGGGCATTGTGCGACAACAGGTGGAAAAGTTCCACTATGTTGGTTTTTGTACATAGCATAACCAATCCACGATAGTAAAATAATTAGAACAACAATTGCTATAATAACAACAACCTTTTGAAAATTCATGTATAAATTATTACAATATTTTTTTCTAATATGTAAATATATGAATTTAGAATCAAATGGTAGAGTAGATATTTTAGGTCCAATTGGACCTCAATTTCAATTATCAGATAAAATACCATTAAAAGAATGTGCTTCTTTTAGGGATGCACTAACAGGCCAATGGAAAGATACATTATTATCATGTACTTTTTTTTCAAAAGAGAATATTGAGATATTACAAAATGCAATTCGTAAAGGAGTATATGATCGATCAAATGGTATGTATGTAATTGGTAATCAAAACTGTAATGAATTAAAAATAATAATGAGAAGTATATTTTTACAACATGCAAAAAATCTTCCTTGTGATATAAAATATCAAATTATTACATTAAATAAAATTGTTACAGATTATGCAATAGATCAAGTATATAAGTCAGCTGTATCATATATTAAATATAAACAGGATGCAAGTACTTTATCTGTACCTATATCGACACCTGTCAACACTAGTCCAAAAACAAATACCTTAGAACTTCAACCATTTTTTTAATAAAATGATTTAAAAATAAAGTAACATAATAAAATATATTGTGTATGGATGCCCGAGTGGTCTAAGGGGTCAGACTCAAGTTCTGATGTCATAAGACTCGTGGGTTCAAATCCCACTCCATACAATATATATATTTAAATATATATATTGTATAGCATATAAGAGTTAAAAATTTGGTATAATTAATTATATTATTACAATATATAATGGCTGACTTAAAAAAGAAACAATTAATGAAAGAAAAACAGAGTGAGTTATTCCAAGAAGGATTAGCTAACAAGAGAAAAGAGGAAAGAGAACAATTTTATAAAGCTAAATATTGCGAAGAGATATATAATGAAGTATTAGGAAAAGTTATATTTTATGATAAAGGAGATAATAAACATGAAGAGGCTGGATTAATTCTTGGTATATCTAAAGAAGTTGATAATATGATATTTTCCTTTTGGGATATAGGAGTAAATGATCTTCCATTTGTTGAAGAATTTGATTTACGTGGTCCGGGAGCAGGTGAAAATGCTATTATAGTAAGTTTTAAGGCATATAAAGGTTTGCGTTGTGATTATCATATAGGTAGACACTATCATAATAATAGATATGATGCAAAACTTTGGGCTGATAATATTAAAAGAGCAGTTAAAAAATAAGTTTATATAATAAATTTTTTCATATATTATATAAATGGGTAAATGTCCTCCAGGAGTATTTTGTATTGAAAATGCAACGTTAGTATTTATATGTTTTATTATTTTTGTATTAATTGTTATAGTATTTTATTTAAATAATAATTTACCAAAAATAGTAAAAAATACAATAATTAATAATAGTGAAAATGAAGAATCAGGTTTATATCCACGAGCAAATTATAGTTTTTCTAATTTAGAAAATGATGTATTATTAAATCCATATGAGGGACCTGTTAGGAATAATAATTTATTTAGAGGAACAAATATAATTTCATCTAGAATTCCAGTTAATATTCCCACACAATCATTTAATACTGATTATCGACAAATTGGTATACTTACTCGCCATGGTGGTAATAAAGAGATGATTTTACCATTAATGGGTCGACCTTTAATAACAAATAGAGATAAATGGAATTTTTATACAATATCTGAAAGTAATAATATGGTTAAATTACCTGTTACATTAAATGGGAAAGATTGTACAAATGATTTAGGTTGTAATGATTTATATACAGGAGACATAGTTAAAGTAGCAGGATATAATGATGATTTTAAAGTAACTACATATCAAAATGATATGCCAAAATATTTACCTTATATTTAACTATTTATATTATTTATAATATATTTATATTATAAATAATGGCTAGAAAACCATGTGCACAAAATGTTGAACAATTAATATTAGATTGTTCATTTGAGTGTCTGCCAAAAGGAAGATTTAGAAGAATTGCGCAAAATGCTATATTACCTTTTTATTATGATAGAAATAGAATTAATGAGAATGGTGAATATAAAAAAGTTTTTTATATAAAAAATCCAGCATTTTTTTCAGGAACTGCTGCTAATGTACCAACTAATTTCAATACACAAGCTATGCAATATTCAAGATTATCACAAAATCCATCTCAAGGTCCAAGACGCAATAGAACAACAGTACAAGTTAGAAATATAGTAGCATGTGAAGTACCAGCTGCAACATCTAATGACTGGCGCGAACTTTATTTTGGTGGATATCAAATTAAAAAAATTGGAGAAGATTGTGGATGTAGACCTGGAGCAAATAAATTACAACAGTATACTAGTTTACAAAATAGATTAATTTAATTTATTACAAGGTCTTAAAAATGAATTTGATAGCCATCCAAAACCAGTAGGATCATTACGATCAGGTACGCCAACCCATTTTCCTATGCCTCCACCTCCTTTTATTTTAATAGTTTTTTTAAAAGTTTTTCTTTTTTTATTAGAACGACGTTTTTTCTTTTTAAAAGTTTTTTTATAGTATCTTGCCATTTAATATATATAGAGAAAAATTAAAATATTTTTCTATTATATAGAATGCGAAAAGTTAGAAAACAGTCTGATGGAAAATATCATGTAGATGGAAAAGTATTTGATGTATTAGTTGGAACACGTGCTCAAGTATTACATGGAACAGCTTATAAAACTTCAGGTGGACTTTTAGCTAAAGATTTAGTTCAAAATAAAAATGGAAGAATTGTATCTAAAAAGAAACATGTTACAGCAAAACGTGAGCGTCGTTTAGAAAAACATGGATTTTATGCTCAAAAAGGTAAATTTGGCTATATTAAAAAAACAGCGCGTAGAAGCCCACCAAAAGTAAAACGTGCTAGAACTATTGGAGGTACTCGTAAAGTAAGATAAATTACAAATCAATTTCATCATCAAAACTGATAATTATATTATCATCTGAATCATATTTATTGTAAAGTAATTTAATATACATATCAAAATAACTTTTACTTACTATAATTAATGATTTATTTTTTTTACAATATTTACTGGTATATTCAATATATAAGTTATATAGATTTGATTTACTAATATGATCATCTTTGGTATTAGTAAATTTATTTTTAAGAAAACTTTTAATATCTTCTTGTTTATTCCAAATATTAGTTCCAATGCCATAAATATATTTTCCTTCAATGTTAATATCAGGATAGAAATGTTTAATTAAATTAGTAATATAACTTTCAGAAATATCTATATTTTTATTTAGAATATATTTAAATAATAAAATTAATTCATCTATTTCATAATATATTTCATTATTATTATCAGTTATATGTGTATCCCAAAAATTTATAAATTGCGAAACAATAGGTATTTGATTTGATGTATAATTAATAAAACATTCTTCTTCTTGATCGTAATTAAGTTTAGATTTAAGTAAATTTTTAAGATTATTAGTATTTATAATATATGGAACTTTAATTTCATCTAGATATACTTTCCATAAATAAATCATATTTTTCATAGATATATTAGAATTTGATGAAAATTCTAACTTGTTACTTATAAAATTAGAAATAATTGAATCATGATTATTATTTAATAAATATAATATTCGTTTTTGAATAATAGAATTATTACATATTTTAATATAACTATCAGCACAAGAAAAACGATTAGAATAATAACAAGAAATAATAATAATATTAATAATATTATTAGTTAATTTATCAATAATATCTTTATTAATAATATTTTTTGTTACTATAATTCTACAATCATTATAATTATGATCATAATATTTAAATTTAAAAGAATTAAAAAGAGGTATATGGCCAAAGTATTGACTACCTAAATTTTCAATTAAACGAATAATCGGTTTAGCATTTGGAGATATTAAATTAATTAGTTGGGTTTTTTTAAGTATAATATCGCCAATTGCAGTTAAAAAGTATTTACTTTCTATTTTTGTATCAAAAATATTAGACATATAATCTAATATATTTTGAATGGTAATCGATTCTGGTATAGCATTAAGTATGGAGTGTTCTTTAATATTTTTAATGATAGAAGTTTTAATTTTAAATTTCCAAGGAATTAAATCATTTCTATGTCTAAGTTCATATAGAATTTTATGAATAATAGTATCTTCTTTAATTGTAAAAAAATTATTATTATCATAATTAAAGAATATTTCACTTGTTGATGAATAAAAAATTTTATTTTTTTGAATAAATAAGTTAACAAAAGATTCACTATTTTCTTGTAGGTTAACTCTTCTATGTTCTCTCTGTAATAAATTTTCATTAGTTGTAGATAAAATATTAGGTAACTCAGTTAAAATAAAGTTTCTGATTTTAGATAAAATTAAGGGATTATTTGAATAGATATTTTGAAGTTCAATTATTTTATCATAAATATCTTTATTATCATCCATAATAAAGATATAATTAATAGTATTTTTAAGTGCTTTGAAAATGTTAATATGTTTTATTATAATCATATATATAAAGTATTTATTTTTTTGATTTCTTATTGGAGGAAATTGACTTATACTCTTTTTCAAGAGTATCTAATTCTTCTAACCACATTTCTTCAATGGTAGTATTAACTAGTATAAGCATTTCATTTTCCTTTTTATCTCGTTCATTAATAATATATTCAATTTCTTCTTGACTTACACTATCCATTGGCATTTTAGAAAGATAATTAAATTTCTTATTATCTTCATCGATATTAGGATTACCATCATATTTCAGTTCTATAAATATATTATATATTTCTGATTTAGTTTTTTTTCGTAGATCAATAGTATCATTCAGTATATCAGTCATAAAACGTGCTTTATTAGATAATATAACTAGTTCATTTTCTATAATTTTAAGTTTATATTGTTTTCTTTTTTCATAAAACTGAAGTCTAATAGGATAGTAACACTCTAAAATTTCATATACAGAATTAAATTTATGCAAATGTTCATTATGATCAAATAAATGCATATTAGTATTAGTATGTGTTGTAGTTAATTTTAATAGTTTTTCAAGTTCAGAAATTTGATATTCGTTACCACTAATATCAATGTTTTTATTTTCAAGTAAAGATAATACTCCTGGAAAGAATTCAATAGTAAAATCAACATTAATATCAGTAGACATATCATTAAAATCTTTAATAATAGGTTTATAATCTTTTTGTTTATTATCTAACATATTTTCTAAAAATTCTTTATAATCTTGTGTCCATGTTCCAATAGGAAGTTCAGTAATTTTAATTGTATTATTAGATATTTTATTATAAATTCCAGAAATTAAATATTTATTTGGATTAATTTGTAAAATTTTTCCTATAAATCCTTTATAATATGGATGTAACTCAATATCGATATTATTATTAGTAAGTTTTGCTTTAATAAATTTAATAATTTCTAATGGATTATATGGCATAATATCAGTACTAAATCCTGTGCCAATACCTTTTGTACCATTTACAAGAATCATTGGAATAATTGGAATATAATAAATAGGCTCAACATAAACCCCATCATCATTTAAATAATCTAATATAGCATCATCATCTTTATTAAATATAATTCTAGTAATTGTATTAAGTTTTGTAAATATATATCTTTCAGAACTAGCATCTTTACCGCCTTTTAGTCTAGTTCCAAATTGTCCGGAGGGCATTAGTAAATTAATATTATTAGATCCAACAAAGGTTTGTGCAAGTCCAACAATCGCTGCATTTAAACTTGCTTCACCATGATGATAACCAGAATGTTCAGATACATATCCACTAAATTGTGCTACTTTAATTTCAGTTGTTAAATTTTTTTTAAATGCTGCAAATAAAATTTTTCTTAGACTAATTTTTTGACCATCTAGTAAACTTGGGATAGATCTGTCATTATCATATTTTGAGAAATGCATTAACTCTTTATCAATAAATTCTTCATAAGTTACTGAATGCTTACTGGTATCAAGATAATTGTTTCTATTATACATTCCTAGCCAATTTTTACGATCATCGCTTCTTTTTTTATTAAAAATCATATCTATTTTATTTTTAGATTCAATTCCGGTTGATTTGAATGTTACTATTTTTTTTTCATTAAAATACTCTTTAAATTCTTTACTTGTACTTGTACCAAGACCTTTGTAATATTTAATCTTCCATGTATTAAAATCTGGATTTTCATTTTTCCATTTATTAAATTCTCCATCATTATAAAATTGTTCTATTTTATTACCTTTTGTTGCTTTTAATATAGGAGTATTCATAAATCCTAAAAAGTTGGGAATTTCTAATAGAGATTGCCAAGTTGAATCAAATAAATTAATGCAAAGACCCTTAATATGGCTTCCATCTAAATCTTGATCAGTCATAAATAGAATAGAACCATATCTAAGTTTATTTTTAATAATATCTTTATCATATTCTTTACCATGTTCTAAGCCTAAAATATGTTTAATTTCTGTAATTTCTTTATTTGCTCCAATTTTAGTAATAGATTCACCTCTAACATTTAATAATTTACCTTTCATTGGATAAATACCAATAATATTTCTATCTTCTTTAGATAATCCAGAAACAATTCCTGCTTTAGCTGAATCTCCCTCACATAAAATTAATGTGCATTCAAATGATTTATTGGTTCCAGCTAAGTTTGCATCAATTAATTTAGGAATACCTCTAATATTTTTAGTTTTTGATCCATCATTTTTTTTAAGTAATTTAGTTTCTTTTATTTCAGTAATTTGACAGGCAGCATTAGCAACACCTAATTTAATAATTTTATCAATAAATTCATCGCTAACTTTACATACTGAACCAAATTTTGACACTGGAGTATTAAGATAATCTTTTGTTTGACTATCAAAATTTGGATTTTCAATATCACATCGAAGGAATAAAGCTAATTGTTCTTTAATAGCAGCAGGTTTAACATCTATTTTCTTTTTTTCTTTAATATTTGCTTGAATTTTGGATATTATTTGATTAATAATATAATCAACATGTTTTCCTCCTTTAGATGTATATATACCATTAACAAATGAAACATGATAAAATTCGCCTTCTGTAGATAATGCAATTCCATATTCCCAACGATCATTTGGTTGTTCATATTTAATACCTGTTGTTCCTACAATTTTGGTAATATATTGTTGTAAATTTTTAATAGGAACAAGTTGTGAGTTAAATTTTACCTTAATATTTTTATTAGTAACAGCAGCAATATCATAAACTCTACGTTTTAAATGATTATAAATATCAGGAGTAATTCCTTGATCTAATCCAAGTCGTTTATAATCAGGTTTAAATGATACCTTAGTATATGGTTTATTTTTACATTTAACAATTGTTGGTTCTTCTATAGTATCAAGATTATTAAGAAACGTTTGGCTATATTTAAGTCCTCGGGTATGATCAATAGTTTCAATGTTACCATATGTTGACCATATTAGAACTAATTTAAACCCAAAACCATTTTTTCCTCCAACTATTTTTTTTTCTTCCTTATTATAATTTGTTGAAGTTCTTAGATGTCCAAATACAAGTTCAGGAATCCATATATTATATTCAGGATGTTTTGCTATATCAATTCCATTTCCATCATTTATCATAGTAATAGTTCCATCATCAGCAATACTTATATCAATATAAGTAACTGGTAAAGAAGTTTTATCTCCATTATCAATATTTTGCTGCATTCTCATAACATGATCTCTACAATTGACTATGCCTTCATCAAAAATTTTATATAATCCTGGATTAATAGTAATATCTTTTGGTACAATATTTTCATTATCACAAATAAATTCTTTAGTTTCTGTTAATTCAACAGAACCAATATAGGTATCAGGATTATCCAATATATGTTGTTTATCAGTCTTTTTTTGATATTTAGATAAGTCCATATTAGATGTATGTGGCATTTTCTTAAGATATATCTGATTTTTTAAATTATTTTTCAATTTTATATTCTTTGAATATTATAAATGACAATTAAAAATCAAATACAATATAATATAAGAAATTATACAAAAAAAAATAAAAAAAAAATACACTTATTAAATAAAACAAAAAAAGGAGGCAATAATAAAAAGTGTTTTATAGAAGATTTAACAGATGGTAATATTAGAATTATTAAGGGAAGACGAAGATATATAACAAAATATTTTAATATAAATTCTAATGCAAAAAAATATATATATGATATAGCAAATAATATATATGATGAAAGAAATTGTATAAAAGTAGCACGTCTTTTAGATATAGGATTAAAAAATATTAAAAATAATCAAAAAAAATAAATAAATTATAATAAATAGTTAGTAACATAACTATTTAAAGATTGTTAGGAAAAGTATTTTATATAATGGAAGAAAAATCTTCTAGTAGTAATAATATTTTAACTATTCAAACAATTCAAATAGCACCATTTCGTACTTTAATGACTGCATTAAAAGATATACTTTTAGAAACAAATATAACATTTATGCCTGATGGGATTCGGATAATTAAT
>MDTC01183071.1_pt1 | contig 13045 bp, 9 predicted proteins | sample 811181 | NCBI WGS metagenome assembly MDTC01 (sample SAMN05326644, study PRJNA326480) | marine metagenome | isolation source: seawater | place: Pacific Ocean: North | collected 2011 | reverse complement strand
TTGCAAGAGTAGTTCCTTGTGGTCCTCTTATAATTGTACCTTCTGAACCACGTACTGCAACATTACCTTGTGAACCACGTATTGCAACATTACCTTCTGAACCACGTACCGCAACACCTCCATCAGGACCTTGTACTACAGCGTTTCCATCTGGTCCAATAACAGCAGTTCCACCTTCTGAACCTTCTATTAATAATCCTCCATTTTCATCTTGTGTTATTGTTCCGCCTTTAGGTCCAGTAATTGTCGTAGTTTCGTTATTTACGTTCTGACATGATGTTATAGATGGACATACAGGACATACTGGAGGAACAATTTCAGTTTTTCTAATATAATTATTTTTAGTATTAACATAAACAGTTTCTCCAGACGTATTATTATCACCTACAATTTTAACGTTTCCGTCAGGTGTTTTAATAATATCTACAGAATTGCCATTAGGTCCATAATAAGTATTAATACTTGTATTATTAGAATCATATGATGTATTATAATTAACTATGGTTTTAGTTCCATCACTATTAGTTTTTACAGTAACAGAACCGTTATTTCCATAATATACCATTGTATCGCCATGTTCAACCTCATTAATTGTGTCGTTATCAACAATTAAATATTCACCATTTTCGTTTTTATATACAGTAATTGATTCTTCATTTGGTCCATGTAAAGTAACTGTTGTAGTGTCTGCATTATATGATTCATTTTTTGTAACACCAATAATTATTTTATCACCATCCGAATTAGTTCTAACTCTAACTGAACCAAATTCACCATAATATACAGTAACATCATCATCTAAATCTTCAATAGTACACATACCTTCATTATAAAAATTATGTAAATAATATGTAACAAAAAAGTATGAAAGTAATATAAGTAGAAGCACTGAAATTTTATTTGTCATTATATATAAAATTATATAAAAAAAGAATCAATAATATTAAAATTGATACAATAATAATATTATTGTATGTTATTAATTAAAATGAGTTTACAACAGAGTTATTCGAGTGATAATAGTGTAATTGAAATTGGAATTGATGAAGCTGGTAGAGGTCCTTTATTTGGAAGAGTATATTCAGCGGCAGTAATACTGCCTAAAGATAATTTTGATTTTTCAAATATAAAAGATAGTAAAAAATTTCATTCAAAAAAAAAAATAGAAAAAGTTGCTGATTATATTAAAGAAAATGCAATATGTTGGAGTGTTTATTATGAAGATGAAGAAACAATAGATAGAATAAATATACTAAAAGCAACTCAATGGAGTATGCATAAAAATATAAATAATATAATGGATAAATGTTATAATGATGATAATAAGTTTCTACTTTTAGTAGATGGTAATTATTTTAATCCGTATACAAGAATAGAAAAGGATAATATTATCAAAATAAATCATGTATGTATTGAATCTGGTGACAATTTATATGCATCTATAGCTGCTGCTTCTATCTTAGCTAAAGTCGAACGTGATAAATATATAGATGAATTATGTGAAAATAATCCTGATTTAAAAGAAAAATATAGTATACATACTAACAAAGGATATGCTGCTAAAAGACATTTAGATGGAATAAAACAACATGGAATTAGTAAATGGCATCGTAAAACATTTGGAATATGTAAACAGTATAGTATTAAAAAATGTCTAGCAAATAATATAAATTTAGATTCTATATAATTCTCCTATAGTTGAAACATATGAATCATTTAATTCGTAACGAACACCTACAATTTTAACATTGATTATTTCATTTTCTTTAATATTATTAAAATAAGAAACATTGTTATGATGATCTCTAGCTATAAATATAACTATAGGTGAAATATCAAAATTAATCAATTCAGCTCGAATGCCTGCTTTAGTTACATTGACAACTTTACATTCAATAATCATTCCTTCAACAGGATTACATACTAATGATTGATATGTTACACGAAATGATGCAAAATTTGCCTGTATAGTAGGTGATGATATATTAATAATTTTTATAGAATCTTTTTTAATTAATCCGTGATTATTACATTTTGATTCTATTTTTAATTTTAATTTTTGCAATAATTTATCATTTATATGTTTATTTATTTCATTAATACTAATTACTAATTTTTCTGTATCGATAATTGGATTAAATATATTTTTTTGTTTATTTAGTCTTTTTTTTGTTACATCAGCAAATGTTTGTTGTAATATATTTATTTGTTCTTGTTTTCCTTTATTTTCGTTTTCTTCGACAGATGATTTATCTGGATTTGGTGTTTGTATTTCTCCAGGTAGTGAATCATCAGGAGTTTGTGGTTGTATTTCTCCAGGTAGTGAATCATCAGGAGTTTGTGGTTGTATTTCTTCAGGAGGTGAATCATCAGGTGTTTGTGGTTGAAATGTAGGTATTTCTCCATTTGGTGAACCATCAGGAGTTTGTGGTTGTAAATTATTAATTAATTCTGGTATTTCATTTGTTTCTTTATTTGTATCAGGGATTTTTTCTCCAGCAAGCATTATATATAATATAATATATAATGTTTAATAGTTTTTCAATTTTAAATTTAATTAAATTTTAAATGTATCAGTATATTTAATAATAGCTGTATCAGATATATTTAAAAACCATATTTTTTGTTTAAACGAAATATAATTTAAATATATAAACATAAATTTAATTACGTTACATAAATCATTTATTTTATATTGTGTATCATTTGTTAATATATCAACTTCATCATGATTATCAAATAATTGCTTTAATATATCTTTAATATTATTTTTTTTTAAATTACTACATGCCCATCCTATATTGTGAATATCTAAATTAGTAGTATCTTTAATTTTAAATATAATTTTATTGTTCTTATTAACATTAAGACCTATACTTTTATTAAATGAGCTATTTTTTTTATATTTATTAGCAACATTATTAATCAAAGGAGTAAAAAGTGTAATATAAGCTTCTGATGCATTTATCCATTTATTTTTTTCATAAATAATGCAATTAAGTTTTGTGTTATAATCTATTATTATCATTTTCATGTCATATTCATTAATTAATATTTTACTATTTATAAATGATGTAAGATTTGAAAATATATCATTAATATTTATATTATCCGAATTTAAAAATGTATATTTATTAATATCACCTTCATTTATTAGATAAAACATATTAATTATACGTATTTTTTCTAATGTATTAAGTAAATCAAATTCTATTTCAATAGAAGTCCTTATATATTCATCATTTGTTATATTAAAGGAGCTTATTAAACTTCCACCACTAATTTCTTGTTTGTTTTGTTTTTTTCTTAATTCTTCTTCCTTTTTTTTTTTTTTTAATAGACGTTGTATCATTTTTTCTTGCTCTCTTTGTTCTCTTTTTTCTTTTTTCTCTTTTTCTAATTGTTCTTGTTTTATTTTTTTGTTTTGCTCTCTTTGTTCTCTTTTTTCTTTTTTCTCTTTTTCTAATTGTTCTTGTTTTATTCTTTTTTCTTCTTCTCTTTGTTCTCTCTTTTCTTTTTTCTCTTTTTCTAATTGTTCCCGTTTATTTAATTTTTCTTGTTGTTTATTTTTTTTTTCTTGTTTTTCAATATAAAAGGTTCCTTCTAATATATATTTTATGTTATTAATTCTATTTACAATATTTTTCAAAAAATCACTTTCAACAGTATCATTATTAAGTGTAATTTCTTCTGAATCATCATTACTAAATTTAATTAATATTTTATCATTTTTATTATCAATAGGTCTAGAACGTTCTTCATATGATATTAATGTATTATTTATTTCCTGAGGTTGAAATAAATATAAATTATCAATTTGAACTATTTTACCCCTTCTATCATATCTATCAAATACAATAATAAGGTCGTTATTTACAATTTCATTAAGAGCATAATCAATAATATTCATAGGATAAATTTTTTTATTACATATGTTCATAATAATATCATATTTTGAATAATAATATTTTTCTTTAAATAAATTTTTAATTTTAATTATAATATCATTTACATTTAATTCTGAATAATGTTTATTATATGTATTATTATTATTATTTTCATTTAATAATGATATTTTCTTATATTCATTATCATACATCATACAATTAAAATGACATGTCTCCATATAATCACATGAATTAGAAAATGGTTTCAATCCTATATCAAATGATATAATATTTTGATTAGATAATTTTAATTCAACGCTAGTTATATCTTTATCAAAATATTTAATATTTTCTTTTATGGTAAGTAAACAATCAATAGAATTTTCTTTTAAAACTCTGGTTATTTTTCCAATTTTAATAGATTTATTTTCTGCTAATCTGTATAAAAATAAATCAATACTTTCTGTTTCATTATTTAACAATGTTCCATATAAATATATACAGCAATTTCTTTTTTCTAATGGTAGTAAAAAATGACTTTTATTTCTAATAGCTCTTCCAATAACTTGTTCTACTCTATTCATGTTATACCATGGTTCCATAATATGTACGTTTCTTATATTTTTTAAATCAATTCCCTCAGAACCAGCCCTTGATATAATAACAACTTTAATTTTTTCTCCATTGTTATTATTACTATTAGTAACAGCTTCTATTTCATTATTATTATTGGGCGAATATAAATTATTGCCTGTTATCATTACATATTTAAATTTACTTTTTTTGTTTTTAATAAGATTATTTCCGTTGTATCTTGCAAATCCCATTTCTTCTAATGCTAATGCCATAGGAAGAACTCCAGAGTAAATTTTTTCCGAGTAAATTAAAGTAATACCTTCACTATTATTAATGGAATTACATATATTGTGAATTTTTGAACTATATTTTTTAATGATTGAATTATCAAATATTCTTCCGTATTTTGTTATAATATCTGTTTTGTAGGAAAATGGAAATTTATTTATATCATCAAAAATAGAACTTAATCCATCTTTTCCAATATTTTTAATAAAAAAATTTTTATTAAATTTAATTTGATTATCTATTTGAATATTATCAAACAATTCACATGGATATGTAATATTTAATATGTTTAAGGGTATTTGAAAAATTTGATATCGTAAACCTTCATTTGCAGTAGAAGAAATTTTAATATTATCTAATAGATAATTATAAACATTTTCCTGATATTCATTTAAATGAATTGTATATAAGTCAATATGTTTTAATGGAATACTTATAGGTGACTCATCAAATTGTTGTTTAGGATATTGTTTATTTAATATAGAACTTTCTTTATTGAAGTAAGTAGGAAAAATTCGAAATGGAAAATTAACAGGGTCTTCACCTTGAACAAATGAAACATATCCGTTAATTTTACGTATAAATTTATGTAAACCTATTTCTTCTCCATCATCTTTATTAACTTTAAAATTTCCATTTTCATCAAATATATCTTTAATGGATACTATTGGTCTTTTATCATTTAAATTCATTAAATTTATTAACCATATTATTTCTTTGTAATTATTAAACATAGGTGTTGCGGATAATAATAATAATTGCATATGATCTGTTAATTTAACTAATTGTTCGAGTCCTTTAGCTATACGTTTATTATTTGTATCATCACTAACTCTTATATTATGAATTTCATCTATAATAACTAAATTATAATCAAATAATTCATTAATTGTATTTTTTTGTATTGAATCATTTATAATATTTGAAAATTTAGTATATCCAATAAATTCAAATTTTTCATTAACAAATTGTTTAAGACGAGATAATAATGTTGATTTCTCTAAATTTTCATTAGTAACATTTATAATTTTTAATAATTCATTTCCAATGCACGTTAATAAATTCCATTCTCCATTATTATTATGTAATTTAGATTCATGATATAACTCCTTTTTAAAATTATTTTGAACGTTTGGACTAGCAACCACAAATATTTTTTTATTAATGTTAGATTGTATCATATATTTTATTTTTTCAAATGCAACTGTTATAGATGTACATGTTTTTCCAGTTCCCAATCCATGAAATAATAATAAATTATTATAAGGGGTGTGTAAAGATAAAAAATTACGAATAAATAATTGTTGCGAATTTAATGTAAATGAAGTATTTTTTATTTGTTGATCTAACTTTGATGCATCATGTAAAGACAATTTATTTTTACTATAAATTTCATTAAATTCTTTTTTTTCGGAAATTTTAATATTGAAATTTGGGTCGTTAAATAATGGATATGTAGTAGTATTATTATTGTCTTTTATGCTTTCTTGCAATTCATCAGATATAGATAAATATGTCATAGATGGTTCATTAATTTCCATAATTAATATATATATATATAATAATAATTATAGTTTTTATATTTTTATTAACTGATAATTTGTAATAGTTTTATGAATATTGTTAATTAAATTAATTTTTTCTGAATTATACGATCTAATTATTTTTCTACAATCATTAATATTAAACCAACCTATTTTAGATACTTCTGATTGTTGATATTTATCTAATATATCAGTGTTATTACTTGTATATGCTAAATAATATTTTTGTTTATATGATTTTAAATTAGAACCAATAAATATTTCTTCATATGGATTTATATTTTCTATTAATTCAATATCAGATAATTCATAACCTGTTTCTTCATGAAATTCTCGTAATCCACAATCTAAATCTTTTTCTCCATTGTTTCTTCTTCCTTTTGGGAATCCCCATTCAGGTTCAGTCCACATAGTTTTACTATTATTTATAATTTCACTAGTTAAATCGTCAGAACATCTTCTTTTAATAATTTCTTTTTCATGTAATGTCATTTCATCAACAACATTAGATAGAAATGCTTTATTATAATTTTTAGACTTATTTTTAATAAAATCGCAAAATCCAAAACTTTCTTTTCGTCTAATTAAGAGATATTCAACAATATTATTTTTTATTCTAAATAAAATAACACCGATACTAATAATAGGTAATACACATTCATGTTGTGTATGTCCTATTTTACCACAATTATTACAATATTTATTATTATTATTATTATTATTATTATTATTATTATTATTATTATTCTTTTTCATTAATATGTTCAATTAAATAACTTTTAATATTTTTTATAATATAATAAATGTTAAGAGCATCTGTTTGGGGTCCATATTATTGGTTTGTACTTATGAGTATTGCAGTAACTTATCCAATAAAACCAAATAAAATAACAAAAAAAAAATATTATGAATTTATTCAAAATTTACCTTTATTTATTCCAAACGATACAATAGGTTCCAAATTTGAAAAATTATTAGACAAATATCCAGTAACTCCATATTTAGATTCGCGTGAAATGTTTACTAGATGGGTGCATTTTATACATAACAGAATTAATGTCATACTTGGAAAAAAACAAATTACTTTAGGAGCTGCAATGGAAAAATATTATGAACTTTATAAAGAAGAAAAAGAAGTAGAAGACCATTTTACAAAATGGAAAAAAATATATATTTTTGGATTATCTCTATTGTTTTTATTAGTATTGTGTTATTTATTATATTAATATAATACAATGATAGAAGGTGGAAAAGCTATTGCATCTGGTGGTTATGGATGTGTGTTTAAACCAGCACTTAAATGTAAAAATAAAGATAATAGAACAAAGGGTGTTAGTAAATTATTAAAAAAGAGTAATGCAGAAGAAGAATATGAAGAAGCATTAAAGGTAAGCAACATATTAAAAAAAAGTATTCCAAATTATAATAAATATGTTTTATTACCAGAAGAAATATGCGAACCTGATGTTTTGGAGAAACGTGATTTAATAAATTTTGATAAAAAATGTGAAAAATTTACATCTGCTAAGAATAATTTAAGTAACTTTAAAATTTTAAATATGCCTTTTGGTGGTGACGATTTAGGAAAATATTTAAGTAAAAATGAATTAGCTGAGAATTTTATTAAAATCAATAATTCATTAATTGACATTATAAATAATGCAGTAGTTCCTTATAATAAAAATGGATTAGTACATTTAGATTTAAAAGCACAAAATTTTTTAATAAACTCTGAAAATTTAAATTGTAAAATAATTGATTGGGGGTTACTTGTTACTAGTGAAAGTATAATAAATAGAAGATATTTTGAAGATAATATATTAGAAGATTTAGAGTGGCGTCCTATTCAATTTAATGCACCTCCGTCTAATATATTATTTTCGGAATTTTATTCAATTTTATTATATGATTTTGATTATAAACGACCAATAACTGAAATAGCAGAAGAATTAGAAACCCATTTTCCAATGTATAAAAAGGATTATCGTATAGGACATTTTGATTATATGTTGTATTGTTTTAAAATAATAATGAATAATTTAAATATGTTTGAACGTCCAGAAAAGTTATTATTTTTATATATGGCTAAATGTGTTAAGAAATTTAAAAAAATTGAATACGATGAAACATTTTTTGATAAATTTGATTATTATAATAAAGTTTATAAATATAATGCAGATATTTGGGGTATATTAACAGTATATGTAGAAATGTTATTTATACCTCAATCAAGAGTTAAATTAGCACTAGGAAAAGATTTTAATAATTTTAAAAAACAATTGTCATCTGTTTTATTTACACATATGATAGAAACTTGTGATAAAAAAATAGATGTTAGTAAACTTTCACAAGACTTAAGCGATTTAAATACATTTTTCAAGGGTAGTGAAAGTTCAGGTAAAACTTTAAAACCATTAAAGTCAACAACCCCAGAAATGATAACAGTTAAACCTAGTGATAGTGTTATGAAGCAAAGATTAAGTAATATAACAAATCTATCAAAATCATCAAGAAAAATAGATCCAGATAGAACAGTAACTGAAAAATATAATAGTAACAATAAAGTTACATATAAACCTAATGAAACTCAAACTACTGTTACAGTTATAAAGACAAAAAAAAGAAAACGATGTCCTAAAGGAACCAGAAGGAATCATAGAACTGGTGAATGTCAAAGTTTAAAATCATTTATCCCTTCATGGGCCAGAAAATCATATGTTAAAAGAAGGAGGTGTCCTAAGGGTACAAGAAGAAATAAAAAAAATGGAGAATGTGAAAAAAAAAAATAAATAGTAATTGTAATGAGAATAGAAATATTAATAATTTTAGTAACAGGATTTTTTATAATGAATTCCTATCATGATAATTATTATCTAAATATTTTTAAATCGAATAAAAAATATTTTCAAATGGCGTTCTATGGATTCATAGGATTAGTGATATATTTATTATTTAAACGTAATCCATCTCAGTCAAAAGAGTTGGTATCACAAGCTTCCACATTTTTAAAATATTTACCAATAGATAAAACTGCTGTTAATTTAGTAAATCCGATATTATCTAGTTGTGATAATGAAAATATTATTGGACAACAAAGAATTATGAATTCTGGAAAAGTCGCAAATCATAAAAGATCAGTTAGTGAATCAAAAAAAAAATGGGTTGCATCTCAGCAAAATTGGAAATGTGGAGATTGTAAAGAACAACTACCTGCTTGGTTTGAAGTAGATCATATAGTACGATTAGCAGACGGAGGTAGTAATGATGTTAATAATTTAATAGCTTATTGTAGAACATGTCATGGAAAAAAAACAATGATGGAGAACTTTTAATTTATTTTATATTAAAAATAAAAATTTTTCATATAAAATAAAAAATTTTCATATTATATAATAATATGGATTATAAATTGATTTTAATTTTTGTTTTAGTAGTTATTATTCTATATTTCATTTTTAGTAAAATAACGCGTGGTGATGGAATTACAGGAATATTAGATGCAAAAGAAAAAACATTTATATCAAATGGTGATATGGGTATTAAAGATGATGATGAAAATGTATTAAATTACTCGTATTCAATATGGACGTACATAAATGATTGGAATTATAATTACGGTTCAAAAAAACCAATATTTCAGAAGGAAGGTTTAGAAGTATTTTTTGCTCCAACACAAAATGATTTAATTTTTAAAATAGCAACATATGACCCTTCTGATAATAATATGACAATTATACCATTTGAATGTGGTGTAAGTAATATTCCTATTCAAAAATGGGTTAATATTATAGTAAGTGTTTACAATAAAAGTTTAGATATTTATATTAATGGAAAATTAGTTAAAACATGTGTAATGACAAATGTCCCAAAATATTTTAAAGGTACTGGAGTAACTTTAACAGATAATAACGGTTTTTCAGGATATACCTCCAAATTTAAATATATTTCTGAACCAATGGACCCTCAAGAAGCATGGAATTTATATAAAAAAGGTTGGGGTGAATCTAATATATTAAGTATAAATTCAGGATATGAAGTCGATGTAGTTGTAACAAAAAATGGTGAAGTTATATATTAATGGATTTTTCTCTCTATAACATATATAGATGGATTCACAAAATATATATGGAATTAAAGAAAGTAGTAGTTTAAGTAAAACTACAAGTGATTTTATAAAATCCAATGATATGATTAGTAACTTTATGTTTATAATAATTTTGTTAATATTTAGTATTGTTATATTTAACATTTGTGTAAAATATTTTTTATATTTTTTAACACCTTCTAACTCGCCTCATTTAATAGATGGAATGGTAGATGCAAAAGATTCTGAAATGAAAATAGATCAAGATCCAGATAAATCTAGTTCAAAAACCATCATTGTATCTAATAATGAAGATACAGGTCTAGAATTTACTTGGTCTTTTTGGTTATACATTGATGATTTAGATTATAGACGCGGTGAGATTAAAAATGTATTTGTAAAAGGTGATAATGTTTATGCAAATTCTAACAATGAAGAAGATGATGTAACATATGATGAAATTAATAATACAATGAATAGTCCTGGTGTTTATTTGACACCATTCGATAATAATTTGATGTTTGTATTTAATACATATGATAAAGTAATTGAAAAATTTGAAATAGATAATATACCATTAAATAAATGGTTAAATATTATCATTAGATGTGAAAATAAAACTATTGATGTATTTATTAATGGTTCATTTTCCACAAGATTTAAATTGAGTAGTTTACCAAAACAAAATTATAATAATGTTTATATTGGAAAAGATGGTGGTTTTGCTGGTTATGTATCTAATTTATGGTATTATAATTACGCTTTAGGTACAAGAGAAATTAGTAATGTTTATAAAAATGGCGCAAATACAACATTATTAAATGATAAAGCAAAAGATGCATCAGGTGCTACTACTAGTTATACAGATAGTTTTAGGAAAAATTATTTATCATTTAGATGGTTTATTTAAATAATTTATATTATTATTTGTTATTATAATATAAATGTCTGAAGAAACAGAATATGATATTATTAATATTACTAGTATTAATGTACAAAATCTTAATGATTATACTGGTAATATTCAGAATGTCCTAAATTCGGCAAAAGAAAAATGGGAATCTGTAATAACATCTGTTCCTAACAATTTAACATTGGAAATAACAGTTAATATTTATACAAGTCTCGTTGATTATGAGCCATATTATGACGATAATATAGTAGATAATAATGTATTGGGTGGAGCTACTTTAGAAGAAGTATATGATATTGCGAATAATAATAATGTATTGTCATTTGGGAATAGTATAAATGGAAAAACTTTAGGTACGGTTATTCCAAAAAAGGGTAGAATTGATTTAGCAAGTCAATATTTTAGTAAACAAGCAAATTCAATATATAGTGACGGTAATAATGCATTGTATAATCTTATATTACATGAGATGGGACATTTATTAGGTATATTAGGTTTATCTTATTGGTGTTTTAAGCCTGACATTACGGGTATAAGTAATTACAATAAATATGTTAATAATAATACATATTATTCATTATATAATCCTAATATATCAAATGCTGAATATGGTGGTTCCAGTGCGGTCAGAGAATATAATAAAATTTTTAATTATGATTCTACAATAGAGAATTCTAATACTAGTAAATGGTTTTTAATTCCAATAGAAGATGACGGTGGTAGTGGTACAGCATTATTCCACCCGGAAGAAGGAATTGATGGTAATCATATTAATGGACCTATAGAAAGAACAATAAATGGTGTTCAATATCCAGGTTTGGATAAAGAATTAATGACTGGATGGGCTGATGGTGCATTTTCTGAAATGCAACTTTCTTATTCAGTACCATTAAGTAGAATAACTGTAGGATTTTTAGAAGATATAGGTTATTCAGTTGATTATTCTAAAGCAGATTATTATAATCCATATGATAATCCAGAACCTGAACCAGTTCCTGAACCTGAACTTGGAAAAAATGAAGTTTCATCAACAGCTCAATATGTAGCAAGTGAACATTACGAGATAGATAATAGTTACAGTTATATTGGTGCCACTAGTGGAGAAGAATTTACTGCTTCAATGACACAAAAATGGGCGGGACATAGTAAAGATGGACGTGGTGTAACATTAAATCAAGATACTTTTGATAATCCTGATATTGGTAATCCAATTAATGAAAATACTACTAGTGCAAGATTTATTCATATTCATAGAATAAATGGTAGTCAATATAATTGGATTGACGGTACTACCATTAGTGATTCAATTGATGGTGATTTATTTGATTTTGGTACATACGGTGCAGTTACTTCAGGAGAATTATTAGGTTTATATATTAATAATACTTGGCATTATAGAGTGATAGATTTTGTTACTTTACAAACACCAACAAAGCGTAGAGATAAAGTAGCTCCTGAATTATCATATACTGAAATATGGTATCAACATCAAACAGTAGTTATCAGAGTAACTGAACCATTTACATATGATAATTCAGGAATAGTACCAAATCAAGGTTATACAGCAAGTCCTTTCAGTGGTTGGAGTGCTCCATTTCAAACTGGAATGGATAAAGATGGTAATTATAGATTTAGAATTATAAAAACTCCTGCACCTGAACCAGAACCCGTACCTGAACCAGAACCAGAACCAGTACCAGAACCAGAACCAGTACCTGAACCAGAACCAGTACCTGAACCAGAACCAGTACCA
>MDTC01079934.1_pt1 | contig 13046 bp, 15 predicted proteins | sample 811181 | NCBI WGS metagenome assembly MDTC01 (sample SAMN05326644, study PRJNA326480) | marine metagenome | isolation source: seawater | place: Pacific Ocean: North | collected 2011 | reverse complement strand
AGTATTTATTATAAGATATGTCAATTAATCTTATTACGGGTTGTATGTTTTCTGGTAAAACATCCGCTCTTATTAACATCGCTAAAATGCAAAGATTACTCGATAAAAATGTAATTATTATAAATTTCGAAGGCGATACTCGTTACTCTGAAAGTAATAAAATTACGACGCATGATAAGATTTCATTTGATTGTCTTCCGTGTGCGAAAAACTCTTTATTTTCTATACTATCAACCAATGAATATAAAAAAGCTAACGTTATTTGTGTAAACGAAGGTCAATTTTTTGATGAATTGGTGAAATTTTGCGTACAATCGTGTAAAAACGGAAAAGATGTATATGTTTGCGGATTAGACGGAGATTATCTTAAAAGACCGTTCGGAGAAATATTAAATTTAATTCCCCATTGCGAAACAGTATGTAAGCTTCAGGCTCTATGTATGTCATGCAAAAACGGCACCCCCGCGAGTTTTACAAAAAAATTAACTAATTCTACTAATTTAGTAGAAATTGGTTCAACTAGTATTTATATGCCTGTTTGTAGATCTTGTTACGAAAATTAATATAAAAATAAAAAATAAGTTATATTTAAATGGGAACCTCTGTATTAGATAATTCTGATCTTGAAAGACGACTTCTGGATGAAAATCAAAAAACGTCTAATCGTATTGACCTTATTGAACAAAAAATAAATTTAATTCTAGATAAACTAGACTCTGTTGGAAAAGGAACTGATAAAATGACTTCGCATATTGATTTCATAAATGACGTTTATTATAGAGTGCAAACGCCTTTATATTGGATATGTGATCGTATAAGTCTCATAAGGGGTCACAATCAGGCTTATATAGAAAAGCAATTAGTTAAAAATACAGAGACTGAGACTGAGACGGATATAAACAGTCAAGACTAAAATTTGCGGAAAAATAATTTACTTAGACATCATTTATATAATATTTCAAGACAGAATGAACATCAAACAATTCTTGGTTTTCAAGGCGTGCGATGTTCTTCCACCTGAATTGAAATATTACATATTAGAATTTGTTCAAGATGCCGCGGCTTACTGTATACAAAGACTTTACATGTTTAAGATAGCAAAGAACGTTGACATATTTACAAAAATTATGAGTTTGACGGACGAAAATAATAGATATAATTGGTATTATGTAAACAGGTATATGAAGTATTCCGCTCGTAATATAACTTATACGTATATCCAAGAACCCGGGGTTTGGATTGATTACTTGGAAGATCTTATACAAATATACGGAATTTATTGGCATTCTGAGCTCAGTAATAATGTTAATTATATAATCAATAGTGTTAGAAACTCGAATATTGTATACAGAAATACTAATGTAGAATATTGGAATAATTTCTAATGTAATACCATCTTCATCATCTTAAAAATATATTTTTGTATTCAACGTGCAAGATTTTAAATATGAAACGAGTTAAAATAAAAGAGGCGATAACGAATCACTTTAAAAGTGGTTCTTTAGTCGCGTATGAACAGTATTAGTCTTTGTAAAATTATTATAATTTTTTATTTTTTAAAATGTTATATTTAATATAAATATGGACAATTTAACAATTCTTGCTATTGTTTTAACTTTTTCTGTAGCTGTTGCAGTTTTATTGATGAGTATGCCAAAGAGTGAAAATAAGACAGATGGGTCAGATTTATCAGATGTATCAGATGTTCCCGTTACAGAACTTAGATCTCTTATAGAAAAGTTATCGCGCAGACTTGAAGACGCGGAACGACGGGATAAACTACTAAATGAAAAAATTTCTAATCTTCAGCTTACGTCGGCTATTGACAGAGAACAGGCTAAATATTTAACAGCAAATGTGAATAGAACTATCGGATAAAATTAATATTATAAATTGTTATTTATAAATTTGTTAAATAATTATAAATTTTATGTAAATTAAAATGTATAATTATTATAAATAACATGCCGTATACGAATAGTTGTTCGGGTACAACTCACCAATGTAAGGCACAGGTGGATCTATTTAATTCTGCGACAAATGCTATACTACTTAATCTATTAAGCGCTCCTAAAATTGACCCGTCTGAATATGACGCCGCTAAATTTGGCGGATTGGGATGGATGTCTATAGATACAAATAGTAATTCTGGATTAAGCAGTAGCTGGGCACGATTGAATACAAATAATACTCATATTAATATGTTAATTTTGCAACAATACAGCCAAGAAGAATCTAAATTGATTTTTAACACATTAAATTCCACTCCAATTGGTAGTGGCATAGTTTTTGATTATCAAGGTAATTTAGCTCTTATTGATTCTTCTAATAAGAATAAACAAATTTATAATAAACTTATCCCACCCAAAGATAGAAATACGGCAAATTTAGATGCAACAGATCCGTCTCAAACTATACGCGGAAGGCGAGGAAAATATATGCTTGGAGCCCAAGGTGGACAACTCGGCGGAAATGTTTATTTTATTAATAAACGTATTGTTATGAACCCACAGTTAACTTTTATTTTATATACAAAAAGCAAAACCCCGACCGAACAATCTACTTATTATTTATTATATAACCCCATTCATAGAAAAGAGTTTCAAGATTATTACAGATCTCTTTTAGAGCATGGTGCGCCACAGGGTGGGTGGTTAAATGGCAAATTAATTAATCCGGGTCCTCATAGAGGTTATCAAGATAAGAACGTAAATGCTTTATCTCAATTAGAGAACGCCAATACTAAAACGGTTCCAGGATTTAGAGCTATTATGGCAAAATATTGTAATGCGTTTAAAATCGACGATGTCGATACTTTACCAAATGGGTATAGAGGAGAGCATTATGCAGATCCTGCATGTGCCCTGGCGTTATCACCGGACGATGCCAAGTTATCTTTTATATTGTCAGCTAATTATACTCAGGCAAATTTAGCTTATAGAGTATGGGCGTCCGAAAACGGAAGTGAAGAAAACGGCAAAAAGGGGTATCTTAATGCTAAAAAAATTTTCGAAGCAAACCCGTCGCACACACAAATGCATTGGCCGTGCGACACTCAACAGAGCAAGACCGCAGCAAGTGTCTATAATTTTTGTAGAGCCGCTGGTATACTAGGAGATAGTTCTACGTCTTTCCTGACAGTACTAGCAAATGCGTATACTAATAGTATTAATGGTATTAGCGATAATCCAAACCCTTTAAATAACGGAGCGTCGGGTAATCAGAGAAGACCTGATTGTAAACAGGCTGCTCAAAATATTATTACATGTCAGAATAATTTGACAATAGCCGGAGATGCAGTTGGTAACAAAATAGGAATGTCGACGGCGTGTGGACTAAGTCAAGGTGAAGATAATTCTTCGAAAGACGAAGTCGCTTCCGACCCAATTGCGGAACCGATTACCGATCCGATTACAGATCCAGTTGTCGAGACAAAACCCTATCCAACTTCCGATCCAGTTGTCCAGACAAATCCCTATTCAACTTCCGACCCAACTTCCGACCCAACTTCCGACCCAACTTCCGACCCAACTTCCGACCCAACTTCCGACCCAACTTCCGACCCAACAACTACTAAATCATCCATGGATTACAAAATACCTATTATAATTGTAGCTTTGATTTTACTTTATATTGCGGCGGTTATATATTTTAAATGAAAATAATATATTTTAAATGAAAATAATATATTTATAAATGGTAAATAATCAAATGGCAGAAACATTACCGGCTATCAAAGCAAACAGCAAAGAAAACGGCATGTTCGGCGTCGGAAAAAGTTGTCCAGAAATCACCCCGGAGAGGAATGTCGCCATCGCCGCCAATGATAAAGCAAATAATCTTGCAGCAATTGCTAAAAACGTAGGCATGACGGAGAAATGTCAGCAGACTGCGCGCACACATTCCGAACAGTTTATGAGTAATACTAAAGCCGCCGCGGCCGTCATGATTGGAGCGGCAGCCTTAGCTACAACAAAAACGAATACCACACTTGATAACGAGATGTCTCAATCTGGGTGTGGCGCGTTTGCGCTAACAGCTAATACTATAATGAACGAAACAAATAACATCACATGTAATATAAATGAGACTTTCAGTAGCCAAACGCAGACGGCTGTATCCAATGCGTCAATTAACCTTACAACGGTAAGACCTACCCCGGAAGCTATAGAAACAATAAACGAAACAGTTCAAAAAATGCAAGCAAGTATAAACGCGATGTCTAGCCCGGAACGGCAGCCGCCGCGCTGGCTGGCCGAAACCGACAAGGAGTTGTATAGATATCGCCTGAAGATGATGTATGACAATATAGCCAATGCTCGAAAGACCTTGGCTCTTTATATTAAACAAAATCCTACGTCCGCCGGTGTTTACGGTTCTAATATAACTTTAAAACTTAAAAAAAGTATTAAAATGTCCGCGAGTCAGACCGTTAGTAGCAAGGCCCAGACTAATATCCAAAGTAGCGTAAAAAATATAGCAGCGGCAGTGGCTTTTAATAAAGTAAGTCAAGTAGCGGGAGTAAATTCCCTAGATTCTAATTCTAAGAATTTTCTTCAACAAAAAGTTACCGACGCAGTTAATACTCAGACTAATAATATTAAGAGTCAGATATCCCAAAATACAATGTCGCTCAACGACGACGGCAGCATAAATATGAGATTCTCCGGTCCAATAGTTGACAGTACTATTTTCACAGATTTAAATTCTCAGGCTGATCTGCAGATTAATCAGGTTATAACAAGCGCGGTAACAATTGGTCAACAAGTTGCTAGTGAAATTATAAGCGACATCGCGTCGCACTCGGAATCTACAAGTAATAACGCTGGGTTAGACGAAATGGTTAAACAAGCACACGATGGTTTAGCAAAACAGATCGAAACGTCGGACAAGGGGCAAAATGAATTCATGGGAGGGTTTTTTGATATGATTGGAGGCTTATTTTTAATTCCATTGATTATAGGTGTAGCAATATTATTATTCTTTCCACAAATTTCAAACATAATCGCACCGGGTCCTCTTAAATATGTCTTGGTCGCTGTATTAATGTATTTTATATTGGCTTGGTTTATTGGCTTCTGGCCTTTCGGTAATTCAGAGAAACACTCTGTTGAAAATTATGGTCCGATTCAAAGATTAGAAAGATTGGCGCATCTAAGTAAAAATCAAAAACCACGCACTCAAAAGAATATCCCGTATAATTATAATTATCCCGTACTTCAGTAATTGTAAAACTCAATAAAAATTAAAATAAACAATTATTACGCGTCGTGGAGACTAATTTTTGAATTACATAATAATTAATTTTAAGAAATAATTTATATGTAATTATAACAATGAAGGTAATAACTCGCAGCGGAAATAAAGAAGACGTAAGGTTTGATTTAATCACTGCTAAAATTAAAAATCTTTCTGAAGATACAACTTTGGGTTCTAAATTGAACACAGATCCCGTTTTTGTCGCTCAGAATATTTGTAATCTTATTTATGACGGAATTACAACTTCGGAGCTAGACGATTTTGCCGCGAGTTTTTCAGCTACTCTTTTTAAGAACGACCCAGATTATCTTATTCTTGCAAGCAGAATCTCTATAAACAATCATCATAAAAATACACACGATTCTTTTGAACATGTAATGAAACAGCTAAATTCAGCGGGTATCATCTCAGATAATTTTATGCATAATATTACTTCAAATTGTCATGAAATTAACGAAATGTTAGATTACTCAAGAGATTATTCTATTTCTTATTTTGGATTTAAAACTCTTCAAAACGCTTATCTGTTGAAGCTTGACGGAGAAATCCTAGAAAGACCTCAGCATCTTTTTATGAGAGTTGCTCTTGCGATTCACGGTAGTGATATGAACATGGTTAAAAAGGTTTATGATTCTCTTTCTAATAAATACTACACGCACGCTACTCCTACATTATTCAACGCCGGTACAAATTACCAGCAATTAAGTTCTTGTTTTCTTCTGGGAACAGAAGACTCCGTAGAAGGGCTATATAAAACCGCTGCAGACATGGCTCAAATTTCTAAATGGGCTGGAGGTATCGGGGTTCATATTTCTAATGTAAGAGCGAAAGACTCGTATATTAATAAAACCGGAGGGAAGAGTAACGGAATTATGCCTCTTCTTAAAGTTTATAATAACATTTCTCGTCACATTAATCAAAGCGGAAAGCGCAATGGTTCGTTTGCCGTGTATATAGAACCATGGCATGCTGACATTTATGAGTTTTTAGACGCAAAGAAAAATAATGGTGCAGACGACATGCGGGCGCGAGATCTGTTTTATGCTCTTTGGATCCCCGATTTGTTTATGAAAAGAGTAAAGAACGACGAAATGTGGTCTTTGATGTGTCCAAACGAATGTAAGAAATTATCGGATACGTGGGGTCAAGAATTTGAAGAATTGTACACTTATTATGAAAATAAGGGAAACATTAGAAAGCAGATAAAAGCAAAGACCCTTTGGGAAAAGATTATCAACACTCAGATTGAAACGGGTTCTCCTTATATTCTATACAAAGACACGATTAATCGTAAGTCAAATCAAAAAAATTATGGTATCATTAAAAGCAGTAATTTGTGTACAGAAATTGTAGAATATTCAGATTCTAAAGAAACCGCTGTCTGCAATCTAGCGAGTCTTTGTCTACCTACGTATATCAAAAACAACGACTTTGATTTTAAACTTCTCGGGGAGAAAACTCAAGAACTTGTTGTAAATCTTAATAATATCATTGATATTAATCATTACCCCACTCCGGAGTCTGAATTTTCAAATAATATGCATCGTCCAATTGGAATAGGAGTACAAGGCCTAGCAGATGTATATATGATGCTTAAAATTCCATATGAGTCTGATTCTGCGAAGAATTTAAACAAGAAGATATTTGAGTGTATTTATTATAATGCTCTTTGTATGTCAAATAAACTTGCGTGCCGCGACGGTTCTTATCAAACTTTCCAAGGGTCTCCTTCTAGTCAAGGTATACTACAGTTTGATATGTGGAATGTTACTCCAACGTTCTACTCTAGTAATGAATGGGAAAATCTAAAACAAAATATCAAAGATTCCGGCCTTCGAAACAGTCTGTTAGTCGCCCCTATGCCAACCGCATCTACTGCACAGATTATGGGAAACAATGAATCATTCGAACCATATACATCAAATTTGTATACGCGAGCGGTTTTGTCGGGTAATTATATAATTATAAATCAACATCTCGTCAATGAACTTAGAAAGCGCGACTTATTTAGTAAAGAACTCATTGAAGAGATTATGTTAAATAAAGGTTCTGTTCAGTCTCTTGATTTGCCCGATGATATTAAAGAAGTTTATAAAACATCTTGGGAAATGTCACAAAAGAAAATTCTAGAACAGGCTGCCGATCGGGGTGCATTTATCTGTCAGAGTCAGAGTTTGAATCTATTCGTGAATCCTCCGCAACCTAAAGTAATTCATTCCATTTTAATGCACGGATGGACAATCGGGCTTAAGACCGGATCTTATTACATTAGAACAAAATCTATTCTTGAAAATCAAAATTTTACAACAGACGTATCCAAGGAAAAGAAAACCGAACCTAAAGAATGCCTAATGTGTAGCGCATAGTTTATAACATTTCAAAGTCTTTAATAGATAAGATATTTTTATATCAACTAAACTAATTGTAAACTATTTTGTATATAAATAAAAGAACTAATGTAATTAATAAAAGAGTGATTATAATCACATTTTTTGAAGTACTAGATCTATTAGTAAAATTATGCATAAATTCTTCGAGTGTCGGAGAGTCTCTGCCTAATTCATTATTTACAGATTTATGAAAGGAATGAGTCCATTTTATTAATTCGTCTCTGGACCCAAGAGAATCTTTAAGATTTGATTTTTTAAAGATTTCTTGAGCAGATTTTGTACATTTATCACATGGTAAAACTTTCATCATGTTTTCATAAAAAGAAAGATAAACTTCTTTATCTTCTATATTTGGCTCATTTGGATAACCATATGCTACAAAATGAATTGTTTGCCAAAAATAAGGACCCCAGAGTTTTGGGTTAATGTTTGATTTATCAGATAAACTCATTTATAATTACATTACATTTTATTTAAAACACTTAAAAACGTAATTTAATAAATAAGTACCATGGACTACCCACTTGACGATTCTTGGACTCTTTATTTACATTATAAAGATTTGGGTAAATTATATAACGACAATGTTGAAAAATTAATGGAAATAAATGACATAGTAACATTTTGGCAGACGTTTAATAATATACCTAAAATTTACGAAATATTTTCAGACGGAAGATCCATTAAGACAATGAAAAGAAACGGTGCAACGCCATGTGCCTATTCTTTTTTCAGAAACGATATATTTCCGTGCTGGGAAGACTATAAAAATAAAGACGGATTTGAGTTTTCAGTTAAAAATGGAAATCAATTGCAAAAATTCCAAGAAGAATGGATGAATTGTATACTAGAGCTAATCTCTAATAAACAAGACATTTATAAATGTATAAATGGTATAAGAATCGTTGATTGTACAAAATATGATAGTGTTTTATATAGAATGGAAATATGGATAGATTCAGAAGAAAATAAAGACACGATCGAACAAATTTTAAAAACAGAATCATTTGGACTTAAAAGATATAAATTTTTATACCGCAGTCATAAAAATATGAAAGAAGCAGTATAAAGTCTTAATTTATTTAAGAATAAATTATAACAATGGACGAAATAGACAGTGAAATTATCGAACGTCTCGATAGGATTGAACAAAGTATTAACGGAAAGCTCGATCCGCTATTAGATCTTCTTCAAACCGTGATTTCAACGAGTCTTAAAAAAACTGCAATTAACCCAACCGAGACAGAACATACCCACGCGCCTGCTGCGGATCTAGTGTATACTTCAGATTCTGAAAATGTATACATTTCGGGGAATAAAACATACGACAACCGCGAAGTGATTAAAGCTACTTTTAAAGGTTCAAACTGGAATAAAGAAAAATCAGCTTGGACTTTTAAGAAATTTGAAGATTATGAAAAAACTTTATTTAATGTATTTCCAAATATAATTAAGGGTCAATAGTAAAGACGGACAACTTGTTTTTCCCAGAACCCACTTCCGTACCTGCTGCGCGCCGAATCCGCGAATCTTTAAAACAATAATAAAAAATTTCCTTTTTACGCAAATTAAGAGTCTTTGCCATCTTTTTTACGCCCAGCTTTTTACCGCGCGAGTTATTTAGAAGTGTAAAAACGGGATTCATATTATAATTGTAAATATAATTTCTCTTTAAATTATTATATTTGTAATTAAGTAAATAATGGATTTTGGTAAGAAAGGAGATGCGAAAAAAGCTATGAAGATTCATCATAGAGAGGGTATTAGCCTAAAACAGGCTTGGAAACGAGTAAAAGGTAAGGATTCTAAGAAAAAATCCAAGACTTCGTCTCCCAGAAAGAGAAAAGCTCAGGCCGCGGCTAAGAAAGCGATGAAGCTTAAGTGGAGGGAGGGTATTACACTTAAAGAGGCTTGGAAAAGGGTAAATAAGTTTGGTACTCCCCTTCAGGGCATTACCGAGAAAGCGATGAATTTTAAGTTAAAGGACGGTATTACAGTTAGAGATGCATTGAAAATGGTAAATAAGTTTGGTGATACAGTTTGCCCATCAGGTTTTGAACCAAATACTAGGTGGACCGGCAAGGCTGGACAAAGGCAGTGTTTAAAAGAGTGCGGTTTTTACGAAATGAGAGATCCGGTTACAAATAGATGCAAAAAGATGACAATGGTAAAACCCCCAAAAAATGTCCCTCCTGGTATGGAAATTAATCCACTAACTGGTCGTCTAAGAAAGATTTGCGAACCTCCGAATATCAGAAACTCCAAAGGTCTTTGTATTGAACCAAAAGCACCACTTTTAGTCCCTCCCGGTATGGAAATTAATCCAAAAACCGGACGTCTTCGTAAAATGTGTTTACCTGGAGAGTATAGAGATCCGGTTACAAATAGATGCAAACCTATTAAACCCTCGTTACAACCATTGGAAGTGCCGCCACTTATCGACCTTAATTTCGGTCGCGTTAAATTTGGAAAACGTAAATGTGGTTTTGGAACCTGCAAGGCGTGTGCGGCTCGTTAAGTATATTTCCAATAATTATAAAAGTCTTTTTTAGTCCATCTTGAAATATTAATTTTATCTAAATTCCTCTGAAAATTTTCAATTCTTATAAGTTCTAATTTAAAATTTTTAAGAGGTTTTGATACTTTTGGATTTCTATAACTTGCTTTTAACCAAAAACAATATCCGTAGTATTTATAAGCTAAATTCTTAAAATATATATCGTCAAATGTTTTATATATTTCTTTAGATGATATAGAAAAGTTTAAGATATCGTCAAACTTTAAGAACTCAGATAAATGTCTTATCGTATCAAAATTCAATCTCATATACTAATTAAATTTAAAAAAAAATATAATTATATATTAAAATATAATGAATTCTCGCTTCGGTATGGCTACTGTATGTCGTCCGGGATATGCGCCAAATAAACTTTATCGTGCTAAGAAAGGTCAGCGCCAGTGCCTAAAGGTAAAGAAGGTTAAACCTACATTAAAGCAGCTTCGCGCTCTTGCCCGTGCAAATGAAGTATCGATTTACAAGAGTCGTAAAGACAAAATGGGCTACACTCGTACTCCGCTCACCAGGGACCGACTTAGAGCCAGACTTACAAGGATGAAGGTTGCTAACTTCGGTATGGCTACTGTATGTCGTCCGGGATATGCGCCAAATAAACGTTATCGTGCTAAGAAAGGTCAGCGCCAGTGCCTAAAGGTAAAGAAGGTCAGGCGTAGCTTAAAAGAGCTTCGTGCTATTGCACGCGCAAATGACGTATCTATTTACAAGAGTCGTAAAGATAAAATGGGCTTCACTAGCACTCCGCTCACCCGGGACCGACTTAAGGCCAGGCTTACAAGAATGAAGGTATCATACAAGTAAATTGTAAATTGTAAATTGTAAATTGTGAATTGTGAATGTATTTTATAATTTTATATTTTAATAATTTTAAAAAAATATAAAGTTATAAATTATATAATATTAACATGGAGCCAATTCTTTCTGAAACATCTAATAGATACGTTTTACAGCCCATAGTTTGGACTAAAGTTTGGGAAGCATACAAAAAACATCAGCAAGCTTTCTGGACAGCAGAGGAAATTGATTTCCCGGCTGATATAACAGACTGGCAAAAACTAAACGAAAGCGAACAATTTTTTATATCCAATGTGTTATCTTTTTTTGCAGGCTCCGATGGTATAATTTTTGAGAACTTATCTAACAATTTTATCGATGAAATTAAAGTACCGGAAATAAGAGCTTATTATGGATGGCAGGCTGCAATGGAGACTATCCATTCAGAAACATACGCCCTGATGATCGATACATATATACCAGAAGATTCTAAATATAAAATTTTTAATGGCATAAAAGAATTATCCGGCGTTAGAAAGAAAGCAGAGTGGACGCAAAAGTGGTTAAATCGGGATATTCCCTTCCAAGAAAGACTCGTGGCGTTTACTATCGTAGAAGGAATATTTTTCTCTGGTTCTTTTTGCGCCATTTTTTGGCTAAAGTATGTTAAAAAATTGATGACTAAAGCTCTTGGTAAAAGTAACGAACTTATTGCAAGAGACGAATCGTTACATACCGATTTCGGAGTTCTTTTGTATTCTTATATTGAAAATAAACTATCAGAAGATAAGATAAAAGACATGATGACATCTGCCGTAGAAATTGAAAAGGAGTTCATTTGTGATTCTTTTCAATGTAATCTTATAGGAATTAACGCAGATTCTATGAAAACGTACATTGAGTTTCAAGCCGACAGGCTTATAGAAAAATTTGGTTATACAAAAATTTATAACGTAGATTGTCCTTTTAATTTTATGGACACTATGTCTTTAGATGGAAAAAGTAATTTTTTTGAACAGCGCGTTACCGATTATAATCGCCCAGAACAAATAGAAGATAAAGAATTAGAATATCTAGCTGATTTTTAATTAATTTAAGAAAATAGAACATTATTTATAACATATGACTTCTAACGACGAGGAGGTAGACAGCGAAGCGGTTATGAGGACAATCGACGAAAAGGATTTTACTATTAAAGGAAAGGATATTCGGCTTATTATAGCCTTTATGAATGTTATGGCGGCTCGCGGAGGAGTGAAGCCCCAGGAGATGAAGGTAATCGGAGTTCTATTTGAGAGTCTCAATGATTTAATAAATAAAAACTAAAACTTGAGTTAAATTGCAGAAAAAAAAATAACTTAAAAATTCTATTCCATCAATAATTGTACAAATGTCTACGACTATTGATGGACGAGGCAATATTCATAGACACGAAAGTGAAAGTGTAAGTATAAATACAAGTATATTGGAAAATGAGAAAATAAAGCCAGAAACAGACAAAGTAGAGACTATGTCTATCGAAGAATATAGGAATTTGAAATTAACTCCGGAACAAGAGTGGAATGATCTTTATAATCCAAAGCGGGTATCAATAGACGCCTTAGATACAATTGAAATAAGAAAAAAGGGAAAGGGTCCAGATAAAAAGATATATTATCCCGGATGCAAAGGACCCGGTCCATATTATGACCCTCATTGCACGCATGTCCACATTTGGAAGAAAAAAAAACTAATTAAAAATTTCGTTGGAAAACAATTTCAAAATGTAAAACATGTCCAATTCACAAAAGAAGAAAAAGGCGGATTTTATTGTTGTATTTGTCACTGTAAAAATATACAATTTCATCTAAAGTGGCGTCAAAACTTAGATTACTACCACGAAGAACAAAATATTCTAAAAAATAATTTTGTTTACAAACAGGAAGATTTTTTGCCGCGAGATAAAATTAAAATATTCCCCAAAACTATTCCTAAAGAAGAACAGTATTATGAACCTAAAAAGCGGACAATTGTTAAATGGGAATCTATTATTAGTAAACTCAGATATT
>MDTC01049232.1_pt1 | contig 13047 bp, 9 predicted proteins | sample 811181 | NCBI WGS metagenome assembly MDTC01 (sample SAMN05326644, study PRJNA326480) | marine metagenome | isolation source: seawater | place: Pacific Ocean: North | collected 2011 | reverse complement strand
CCAGTCTTTTTAATATTTGCTTATATATTTAGCGCAATGCAATCTATCGGATTAGAATAGGATTGAGATAAGCATGAAAATCAAACTACTCACAATCTGTTTACTCTTAGTCACTTCGCAGGTTTTTGCTGAAGAAAAAGTAGAATTTATTGATTTTGTTTATCTTTGTATAAATGGGGTTAGTAATGTTAAGTATCTTAGTCGTGATTCTGAAATTTTAGGTGCTCAAGAAATGAAGAAAAGTTATCCATTTAAAAAAGAACTCACTGAAAGAGGTTATAAAGGAATGCTTTATACAAAAAATAATAAGAAAATTATTTTATATTTTGGCGAAGTTACTGATCGTGGTAAAAAAGTAGGTTCGTGCGGAGTTATTTCAGACCATGAAAATTATAATCATATTTTCAATAAAATAAAAAATGGTTATGACGTAAAATTAGTAGACAAAATAAAAATGGGACCAGGAGTGCAATATATATATGAAATTAAAACTGGAGGAGACACAAATTTGAGCATTCAACAATTAACTGGGAAAAAAGAAGGTTCTCTTAGGTATGATATTTTTGAATTTATTAAATAAGTAATAATTAACGAGATTATTATGAAAGAAATATTTACAACTATAATTATGGTCGTTTTTTTCATAATAATGATTTATTTTATGACACCACTTTTTTGGTAAAATAGGAGTATATTTTATGGATAAGTTTTTAGCATCACTAGGTATTGTTGGAATAATATCATTTTTACTTTTTGGACTTGCTCAGTTGTTTGTTGGTACTATGGGGATTGATTACCACTTTGGTAGTTTTTGGGCAGTAGTTTCATTTATTTTAGCAATTGTATTCCGATTTACTCTTCCTGTAACAATAGGTTCATACTTTGGAGCATTAAATGTTCTTGGATGGGATTGGTATTTTGCTCTAGCATTTGCTGCGCCAGGACTTTTATTTATATTGCCTGCAACTGTAGGAGTTTTACTTTCATCACTAGCGAAATCAAGATAAGTACATTATGAATAAAGATATTTTTTGGATAGCACCATTAGTTGTTTTAGTAATTGGACTTCTTACAATGCCCTATGGATATTATTTTCTTTCTAGATTTGTAGTATGTGGTTGTGCAATTTATTATGCTGTGCAATTTAATGGACAAAGTGATACCACTTTAGCTTGGGTATTTGGTTTTTTTGCCGTTTTATACAATCCAATTATACCTATCCATCTTGGAGCAAAAGTATTATGGATTGTGGTTAATATAGTTACAGCAGGAGTCTTTTTCGTAAATAAGGATAAAGTATGAAAACCAAACTACTCACAATCTGTTTACTTTAATCTAAAAAATATTACCCATTATGGGTAAACCCAAATTGTCTAAGCCTAATCTGGGTAAAGACTAAATCAATAAAATCCATAAAATTAATTCTGAAGTAATTAAGTGCTTCCTCCAGGATGGTTGGTTATTAATTGTCTTAATCAATCATCTTAGAGTGAAGATTTTTAAAATATAATTTCTGTGGAGGAATTAATAGTGTCAACCAAAAGTATGAAAGTGTCTTTAAATATATATTTATTTTTCATGTTAAGTGTAATTAGTTTTAGTGTTTTTGCTGGAGCAGATCCGGATGAGTTAACTCTAGAAGAGGAAATGCAAATGCAGAAATCAGCAAAAAAAGAAATGGTAGAAAAAGTTAGTAAGGCAGAAGTGATAGAAACAGTTTCCATAGTGCCTGAAAGTTGCATATCTTTTCCAGAAGCCATTGCTTTCAAAGAACACTTTGCGTGTCACACTGATATAGAAAAAATTCGTCTAGCAAGATTGGATTGGAGTTTTGCTAAATTGATTGTTAGAGATTAGTAATTTGTAATAACTTAAGAGCCTTTCACAGGCTCTTTTGTATATTTCGATTAAAAGAAATTTTTAGGTATACTGTTATGATGACACTAAAAGATTATTTGCATAGCTTTAATATCACTTTAGAAGCTTTCTCAAGAGAGGTTGATATCCCTTATACAACCCTAACTAAATATGTTTATGGGCAAAGAATACCAACCTTAACCTACATGAAAAAGATTAATAAAATCACTAATGGTGCAGTGTCAGCCAATGATTTCTATAGCACTGTAAGCAGTGAGGATTGGGAATGGCGGGTTACTTACGAACGAGATTTCTCCAAAGCCACAGATGATGCTAAGAAAATTTTAGGTGATATGGATGTTCATCCGCTTGCTTTTAGCGTGGTTGTGGAAATGGTTTCACAAATGGGCTTCGATGGTGTGTCACAATTTAAAAACTTTATTAGTGCGCTACAAGTTAGTGACTACCAAAAAGCAGCACAAGAAATGTTAGATTCAAGATGGGGTAAACAAACTCCAAAAATTGCCGAGACACTGGCAAATAAAATGCGTTCTGCTTCATAATTATAGTTAATATTGAATATTTAAGTGATTTATAATTCACAGTGAAAACGTTATAAATATATGATATAAAATAGGTAATAATAATAATGAAAATTTAATGGACCATCCCCAAAAAAAATCATACAAATGGTTAATAAAACTAGCTTGGGCTTTTGAAATAACAGCAGCACTTATAGGGTTATTTGTTGCACAATCTTTTGGGCTTCTGGCATTTGATTATCAGAAAAGAGAGCTTGGAGATTCTTTAGGATTAGCAGCTTACATAAATATTATTTTAGCGGCTCTTCCATTCATAATGATAGCTTTTGGTGAGCTTCTCAAAATTCCTATATCACAAATTATATATGAAGCAAGAAAGATAAGCATAAAAATAATTTATTTAATTGTCTTGATAGCAATAACTCTTATCACATTTGAGACAGTTTATTTAGGTATGGAGAGACAATATCATAACGTTACAAGAATGGTTACATTCCCAAAACAAAAAGTAGAGCAAAATAAAGAGCTTATAAAAAATTTAAATAATCGTTTAAAAAGAATTAATGAAAACACCCCAAAAAAAATAAGAGAAGATTACCAAGAAAAAGTAAAAGCTGAGCAAGAAATTTTTAACTCACAAATTAAAAATATCGATGATGCTTATAAAAAAAGTCAAACATTAGACGTATCAATAGAAGATACACGCCTAAAAGAACTTGAAAATGACAGAAAAAAAATTATTGAAGAAAGAGATAATAAAATCGAATTACTTAGTACGCAAATTTCTGAACAGCAGAAACTTAAAAGCGATAATTTTGAGAAACTGAAAGACGCAAAAGATCCCCTCATTCGCAGAGGCCCTGCAGACGACATTAGAGATGCAATTAAATTCATTGACGAGAGATTAATAAATCTTAATGAAGAAAGAAAAACGATAATAGATGATTTTGAAACTAGAATTGAAAATAATAATAATCAAATTAGAAGAACTAGAGAAATAAAAAACAAAAAGAGTTTTGAAAAATCCTCAACTGATATTTATCAAAAAAATAGAAATGAACTTGCTTCACAAAGAAACGAAAGTCTAAAACAGCTTGAGAAAGAAAGGCAAGAGCTTGAAAAAGAAATCAGTCTCGAAAAGAAAGAGATAAATAATATAAAAAATTCTATTACATCTATTGAAGAAAAAATAGCTAATTTAAAAAATGAGATAGATAATGCTGCGAGCAATAATCAGATTTACAGAATGGCAATGATGTTCTATGAAGGCGCAGATAGGCCGGCTGATATCTCGAAAGACCAAGCAGATTTTGTTGCAATTATTTGGTTTGGTTCTGTAGCTTTTATAATTTCTACTTTAGGAGCAGCAATGGCTTTTGGCTATTTTATACTTTCAAATCAAGAAAAAAATAATAACCCAAAGAAAATTCCCCCAAGTAGATCTTTAAATAGAGCTGCGAGATTAGCACTGAGAGCATTAAGAAAAAGGTGGAAAGAGCCTAAAATTATCAAAGTTACAACTACTATAGAGAAGGAAATTCCTAAAGAAGTTATCAAAGAAGTGCCAGTAGAAAAAGTTGTGATTAAAGAAGTTGAAAAAGAAGTCCCTGTAAATAAAGTATCCCTAAAAGAAGTTCCAGTCGAGGTTGTAAGTAAAGAAATTATTTACACTCCATTATGGACTAACGATCCTGACCGACTAAAATTCGGAAAAACAAAAGTTGAAAATATTACATCTGAAAAAGAGGATGAAGAAGATAAATAATGTCGGATGAAAAAAAAATTCCTAAAACCAAACATAACTTCGATTTAGTTAATAGTCATATTGCAGGTATAGAAGAAAACGAGAGAAATTTATTAAGACTTGGGCGTTTTCGTGCCGATAAAGCATTTGTAAGGAATTATGCTGTTGCCATACTAGCAACTGGATTTTTTATTTTATTAATTGCATTTGCTTACAACTTATATAAAAAATCATATTTACAACCAGTTGTCCATACTATTAAAGTTCCTGATCCTAATTTATCTCAAGTTATTGAAAAACCGATTATTATAGAAAAAATAGTCAAAGTTCCTATACAAATTGAATCTACTCAAGGCGCAATTACAGATTTTACTTTTTTTAAATATATAAAAATAAATAAAAATGGAATAGATCAGGTCATTGTTGGTGCTAATTATGCAAGCGTAAATAGTCCTTATCCAAAAAAACAATGGTGTTATGCCAATGGATCAAGGGTAAAAAAATATGAAAATGAAGATAATACAATGTGGTTAGCAAATAAAGATGGTTTATCAGAGCCAATTTATGAAAGTATATCCTATAAAGGATCAAAGGAATTTGGCTCAAGCATCGAAGCTTTAAATGGAAAAAAGCTTTGTAAGTTTTTTCCTGATCAACCACCTATTAAAGACGAACAAATTGCACAAAATATTCAAGATATACCAGAGAAAAATAATCCGCCACTTAATTCTGACAAAATTGGCTCGGGATTTTATATAAATTCTGAGGGTTATTTAATTACAAACGAACACGTCGTTGAATCATGTAAAAAAGTTTGGGTAAAAGATGAGGGTGGAACCAATGCAGGACTAATAATAAGAAAAGATAAAGTGTTTGATCTTGCTGTTATTAAGGTAAACAAAAAAATAAAACAATATGCAAAATTTGGCTCAATTAGAACTGGAGAGGATGCAATTGCATTAGGCTATCCTCTGGGAAAAGCTTTAGGGTCAGAAATAAAAGTGACTAAAGGAAATATTTCTGCTTTAACAGGATTTGAGGGAGATCAAAACTTTTTGCAGTTTACTGCACCTATACAACCTGGTAGTTCAGGCGGACCTTTATTAAATGAAAAAGGAAATCTAGTTGGCGTATCCACAGCGAACTTGGAAGGTGTTATGTTTCAAAATATTAATTTTGCAGTTAAAGGGACTATAGTACAAAAATTTTTAGCGAAAAATAATATTGATTTTACAAATAATGAAAACGAGCAGCTAATGAGAACTGCGGACATTGCAGATATGGGTAAAAAATTTACCACTCAAATTATTTGCACATCTAAATAATTACCCATTTCGGGTAAACCCAAATCGTCTAAGCCTAAAATGGGTAAATCTTTTTTTCTAATTTTGTTTTCTAATATAAAGGTCATGTAATGGCAGCCGTTAGTTGACGGTGGTGGAGGGTTTTTCCTCGAGCTAAAGTTGGTTTCCCCCTCCACCTTTTTTATTAATTATCTTTGTAGTATATTAACAATGATTATAAAATATATTATAGAAAGCTTAGGCGGTAATGATTTGAAAAGAAGGAATTATTTTGGCTATACAGAAAATAGTTTTTCATTTAACTGCTTTAATAAAGCATTTGATAAAGCTACAGAGTGTTTACAATGAAAATTAAATTTGTTGTCCTTTTATTTTATTGCTTTCTTTTACTTAGCTGTTCCGATAATCCAGATTCTGTAAGCAAAAAAAATTCAGACGCAAGTTCAGATCCTATAATTGAAAAAAATATTTCTTTGAATTCGTCCAAGCAGACTTTGCCAGTGGATGAACAAAACGCTTTGGGTAGATTTGAAGTATCTTTTTCAACTAATGGAAAAGCAAAAGCATGCGCAAGAGCAGATAGTGACTCAACTGAGTTTTTGGATTTTGTGAGCGTGAGTCCTAACGAAAATCTTGCTCAAATGTCTTTGCTAAATCGACAATTTTGTATTAGAGGTTTAGAAAGCAATACAAATTATAATATACAAATCCTAGAAGGTGCCCCCATTGTTATTGGAAGAGTTACTGTCAGAAGCTCGGAAATATTAGAGCGTAACTTTACCATTACTAGTCTTGGAGCAGATATCGGGTTTTCTGATAGTGGTTTTATTCTATCAAAAGGCTCAAGTAAAGGAGTGCCAATCTTTACAACAAATATTAGTGAGATCGACTTGAGTTTAGTTCGTATATCCGAACGCTCAATTAAAGATATAGTGCAAAACAGTTATGTTAGTCTTAAAAAAAATATTGCTCCTTATCAACTTGAATACATTCTAAGACAAACTGGAGTTCCTGTTTGGGAAGGTAAGTATACTGCTAGTAGTTTACGAAATGTACGAGTTGAACAAGTTTTACCGATAGAAAAAATTTTAGAAACCTTACCTGAAGGGCTCTTCTTATTAGTTGCACGTGAAGTACAAGCTGAAGAGAGTAATAGAAATTTGAAGTTCGCATCTCAGTGGATCTTAAATACTAATCTGGGAGTATCAGCTGCTAGATATGCTAAGGGTATGACTGTTAATGTTAGAGCGCTAGATACCGCCAAACCTATTACTGGCGCCGAGGTCAATTTGATTACACAATCAAACGACATTATTTTTAGCGGTATGACTGATAGTGAAGGGACATTGACCCTCCCAGAACCTTCGGTTAGAGGGAAACAAGCAAATGCACCTTCTCACTTGGTGGTTCGATCAAAAAAAGACTTTGCATTTTTAACCCTTAATCATGCAGCTCTTGATTTATCTTCTTTGGATATTGGTGGGCGCGTGCTTAGCAATTATGGAGATGCCTACTTGTTTACAGATCGTGGTATTTATCGCCCTAGGGAAACAGTTCATTTAACTGGATTAATAAGAAATAAGAATGCTAACACTGATGGGGTAGGGAATGTGAATTTAGTAATACATCGCCCCAATGGAAGTGTATATAAAAAACTTTTTCCGAAGCTTGGTCATGAGGCTTCTTTTGCACAGGAGTTCAAATTACCAGCAGACTCTCCTAGAGGAAGTTGGCGCATAGATGTAAATACAATTGTGGCTAATAATACAATTGGTTCAACTGAAATTGATGTCCAAGATTTTATCCCTGAGCGCTTAAAGATAGAAGTAGAAAAAAATAAAAATTTGGCAAAATTGGGAGATAGTATTGAAACGCATTTGATTGCAAAATTTCTATATGGGGCACCAGCTAGCGACCTTGGTGTAGAAGCTGAAGCAGTAATTCAAACGTTAAACAAATCTGATTTGCGAGAAAAAGGTGCTGAATTTTATAGTTTTGGTGATGCGCTCCAGCCATTTAACAAAAGAAGCATGAGTTCATATGGTAGTCGTACTAGCGACACGGGACACTCTATCGTGACATCGAAAGCATCAAATATTGTGTTTTCATCATTATATGATTTTGGAGCAGCTACTTTACCTTTAGAGATTTCTGTAGCAATTGGTGTGCAAGAGCCAGGTGGTCGAACCACTAAAGTTAAAAGTAAGCAGATCGTAATGGGGAATAAGCATTTGATTGGCGTTCGCGGTTTAACGGGCAATCAAATAAGTAGCACGGAATCTGCAGTATTTAATGTAAAGCGGTGGGACCAAGATTTTTTACAGACATCAGTTGATTCACTGCGATGGCAGGTGCAACCTATGAATTTGAATTGGGACTACGACTATTCTGCAGCACGTTGGCGTTATAGCAAAGACCTTTCTAGTAATATAATAGCAAAGGGTAATGTTGATAAATTCAAAGGAAACCAAAAGACAGGAAAAATTAAATTACCAGCTTTAAGTTGGGGAAGTTATGTGCTTACTGTTTATGATTCTAAGTCTAAAATTTATAATCGTCGAATTATTCGCTCTGGTTGGAGTAGTAACGCTAATAAGTCAGAGCCAGATTTTTTAGAAGTGCAGGCACAAAGTAAACATTTTACGGCTGGGGAAGAAGTGGATATTGGTGTTAAATCACCATTCACAGGTTTAGCTCGACTCAGCGTATGGACTGATCGTGAGATTTTTGCTCAAAATCTTAACGTCACTAAAGGTGATAATAATTATAAATTAAAAACAGACGCATCTTGGTTCCCAGGTGCATACATTGTTATTAATGCTTTTCGTCCAACTAAAATTGATGATACAAACGTACTAAGTGCAGCTCGATATATGCCTGTACGCGCAATGGGAGTTTTTTATCTTGATGGCGTTCCTAATAATCGACGTCTTATAGTTGATTTACCTGATAAAAATATATTCGACCCGCGTGTTAAAGAAAGTCTTCTAATTAAGGTGCCTCAATTAGCAGGAAAAAAAGGCTATGCCGTTGTTCAAGCTGTAGACGAAGGCATACTCCAACTTACAAAATTTAGGACACCGAAACCTGATTTACACTTCTTTGCAAAACGAAAACTTGACCCAGATTTTTATGATGATTATGGTAAGTTGCTTCGAGGGGACGGAGCTGTTGGAGACATTCGAACAGGTAGCGGAAGCGATGGTGGAAGTGCAGGTGGCAGCTCTTTACCTGTCGTGCCTACGAAATCTGTTGTAATCTATTCTGGAATCATTGACTTGGATACCAATGGTAATGCAAATGTGCCTTTGGATCTTCCTGATTTTAATGGTTCGCTTCGAACTATGGTAACTGTCTGGACTGATGATTCCTATGGCGCCGCTTCAACTGAATGGGTTGTGCGTGACCCTGTTGTTTCAGAATTAGTTCTGCCTCGTTACATTGCGCCTGGGGATACAACTTCTGGCACATTAATTCTAGCAAATACAACCGATAAGCCCTTGGAGATAAAAACAAATGTATTTTCTCAGGGCGGTATAGAATTGCTAAATCAGATCCCGAATATAATTTCCTTGAAGTCTGGTGAGCGAAGTCAGTATGATATTGAGTTTCGTTCGGAAGAAACTGGCATTGGGGTGATTGAAGTAGCAGTGCAAGCCAACAACGGCTTTTCGCATAAACGCACATGGGAGATATTTTCTCGTTATGCCGGAAAGGGAATAGGTCTAGGTGGAGAGTTAATAACCATTATTCCAAACACAAAAAAACGTGTTTCCGTCAACACCCAATCACTGCAAAAATTAGGACGCTCGTGGGTATTAAATGTCAGCGACGAAAAAGACTTTTCATCTGCAGATGTTTTAGTTAAATTATTTAATTACCCTTGGACCTGTTCTGAACAGACAGTTAGTAAGGCAGGGCCTGTAATGCAAGCATACAAACTTGATTCAAAATATGTTGGCACTATAGCCAATTCTACCCAGTCGACTTCGGCTAAGGTCTGGCTGCAATCTAACGTCGATCGAATTATTAGTCGGCAGTCAGCAAATGGTGCTATTGGCCTTTGGTACGAAGGCGACAGATTAGTTGGTCCGTCACTTTCATCTTACCTTGTTGATTTCTTAGTTACTGCTGAACTCAATGGTTTTTACTTACCAGAGGGTAGTGTTCTGAGAGCATATTCTTGGTCTTATGAGTTAACGCAGAAATCAAATCTTTCGCATAACGAAAAAACGGCTGTTTTATCTTCATTGGTTAAAGCAATCTCGCCACATACAAAACGCTCAGTACGTTTAGCTCGTTCTTTGGCAGACGACTCTTTAGATTCCGCAACAAGTTCAAATAAAGCATGGCGAAGTTCAGGAGATTTACTTACACTTTCAAACTTGGCGGTTGCACTTCATCAATTTGGTGATCATGAGCGGGCCGATGATTTGTCCAATGAAATAAACAATCAAATAAACGAAGGTAAGGCTGATCTCGCTAATCTTTCTTATGGTGGATATTATGATACTACAGTATCAAGACAGGCAAAATTAGCTGAAAATCTTTTCTATTTAAAGAATGAGAACGCTCTGGAGTTTTGGGAAAAAGCTACAAAGCAATATGATAATTACGATGGAAATATACATGAAATGGGAAGTATGTTACGAGCGAAGGTTGCGCAAGCCTCATTAAAACCTATCGCTGTTGAAGTTAATGGTAATCATTTTGAATCAAATTTAGGGAGCTTATCTATTCCAGTCTCTAGTATAATTGGTAATTCTTCCTCGGTGAAAGTTAAGTCCCGCAGTGATCGTTCACTCTATGCGCAACTTTATGTTAGAGCTCCACCTAAACCTAATACAGATCTCACAGGAGAACCCGGTGATTTTGATATTTCCCGAAGAATTTTTGATTTCAAATCAGGAAAGGAAATTTATCAGTTCAAGGAAGCAAAGGTAAATGATCGTTATATAGTGCTACTGAGTGGTGGAAAGTTTGGAGGGTCTGGATATTACTCCAGGAAAATCCTAGCCATGATTAAAGACCCAGTACCTGCTGGATTTCAAATTGAATCAATTATTTCACCTAACAATAATACGGATTCATTTGAGTTTCTACCGAGACTCAGTTATGTAAATGTCACAGAGATCAATGATGATGCTTTTTTTGCTGCGAATTTCATTAATAATAACAACCGTATGAATGTGGCGTACGTAATCCGCGCGACAACGCCAGGCGCTTACTTGGCAACACAGGCAGTAATGGAAAATATGTATGCGCCCAAAAGTTTTGGTACCTCTGATGGAGTTCCCATTAGAGTGACTAAATAAGTTTTGTGTTTGGTATGCAGCGACTATATTTGACTATATCGCTCAGGTGGTTAGGTATAGTTGTTCTAATTTTTTTTTTAGCAATAGGAATAACTTACCTTTCTTTACCAAAACTTGATCTCCATCGTTATCAAAATGTTTCCACGATGGTTCAAGCTCGTGATGGCGAACTGTTGAATGTATTTTTATCGGAAGATCATTCTTATCGACTGGATACGCGAATTGAAGATGTTGACCCTCGTTATATTGATGCCTTGTTAGTACTTGAGGATAAATGGTTTTGGTTTCATATTGGCGTGAATCCTTTGTCACTTATTCGTGCTGCTAGTCAATGGGCTTTAAATGGTTCGATAGTTTCTGGTGGCTCTACAATCACTATGCAGCTGGCAAGATTATTTGAACCAAAGCCAAGAACTCTGCAGAATAAATGGCGCGAAATTGTGAGATCGATTGAAATAGAAATCCGATTCACTAAGCAAGAAATTTTACAAATGTATATGACTATGTTGCCTATGGGAGGAAACTTAGAGGGCTTGCGTGCAGCGAGTCTAAAATACTGGGGAAAAGAGCCAAAAAATCTCTCATTATCTGAAATAGCTTTATTGTTGTCAGTCCCTCAAAGTCCAGAATCTAGACGTCCTGATCGACAACCAGATAACGCGCTACTTTCTATTAAACGAGTTGGCAAAAAATTGATTAATGCAGGTCTTTTTCCTCACTCTGATTATGACGAACTGAACTCGCTTCCATTTGTAAAATTAAAACCATTACCTAATGTGGCATGGCATTATTCCAAAGAGGTTATTGCTCGAGCTAAAGATAAAAAACATTCGTTGCGGATAATTTCTTCTAGTCTTGATTATCGTATCCAACAGACCGTTATTCAAAAAGCAACGCAATTCTCGAAGCAGTTGAGTGCTGATCAAAATATTGCAGTTATGGTTACCAATGGTAATACCGGTGAAATTTTGGCTTACCTAGGAAGCCTAGGTTTAAATTCTAATGCTGGCTTTATGAATTTAACACGTGCTGTGCGTTCACCAGGGTCAACCTTAAAACCTTTTATTTATGGAATGGCATTTGATGATAATTTAATTACATCTCAAACTATATTGCACGATACACCGAAAACATATGGTAGTTACGCGCCTAGTAATTTTGATAAAGGACATCAGGGGGCAGTTCGAGCAGGCGTAGCTCTTCAGCAATCTTTGAATATACCTGCAGTCTCTGTTATTTCTGACTTAGGACCAAATATTTTTTACAACTCATGGCGCAAAGCAGGCCTGATGTTGAAGTTACCTAGGGGAGCTAACGCCAACGTAGGTATTGCACTTGGTGCTGTTGGTACTCGATTACAAGATCTTGTGCAAGGTTATAGTGCATTTGCAAATAGTGGTCGTGTGATGCCTCTTAGTTACGAAAAGTTAGCCATATCATCTAAGACCCCTTCATTTTCTCCAAGCTTATTAACAAAAAGTAGTGCTGGTGAAATCACAAATATACTCGCTTCAGCAGAGGGTATCGAGGGCAGAGTTACTCGAGCTTATACCCAAGGTGGAAGTCAAGCATCGTTCAAGACGGGTACAAGCTACGGTTATAGAGATTCATGGGCTATAGGTGTAAAAGGATTATACGTAATTGGTGTCTGGGTAGGTCGTCCTGATGGTACACCTGTAACCGGGCAGACTGGTCGAAGCGTAGCATTGAGATTAGCAAATGACATTGCAGATAAGCTTCGTTCCGACAGGGCAATAAAATTATGGTATCCAGAACCGCTTTCAATAACAGAGTTTAAAAAGCCACTAGTTCGACTCATCTATCCTACGAATGGAATAAATATCATCTCAACTAAGCCACCAAATATTAATCGTAAGTTTAAAATTAATCTATCAGGCAGTGGTGATAAATTAACGATTTATCTAAATGAAAAAATAGTTAAGAGCAAAGATATAGCTCAGTCAAAAATTCCTGTTCCTTATGATGGAACATATCAGTTAAAAGTCTTTGATGAAGGATTATTAACAGACACTGTTACATTTACGATAATCAGTAAGTCTCTTTGAGACAATTCGGCAATTAAATAATATTTGCTATTCAATACGATAGAAGGTTCTATGGTGGAGGCGGCGGGGATTGAACCCGCGTCCGCAAATCCTCTACCTTTGGTACTACATGCTTAGCTTCGTTATCAAATTTCATGTAACAAATGTTAACGAGCAGACATTTAATTACACTATCCAATTGAGTTTCGCAGTTATTCTAATGGCGAGAATAAAGGCTAT
>MDTC01137316.1_pt1 | contig 13052 bp, 13 predicted proteins | sample 811181 | NCBI WGS metagenome assembly MDTC01 (sample SAMN05326644, study PRJNA326480) | marine metagenome | isolation source: seawater | place: Pacific Ocean: North | collected 2011 | reverse complement strand
TATATCAAAACATTTGTTATTGTTTACCATTATTAGTTAATAATATTTTATATATTTTTAGAAATAAACTGGTTGAATATTTTGCATTTGTATATTAAAGTTTGCACATTTTTCTAAATCATCATTTTCTTTTCCACGCGCGCCAATCATCTGATCTATATTGTCAACACAAACATCTTGTTTATATTTGATATTTCGAATTTTTTTCTCTAAAGACAATCTTTCATTTCTATGTTCCTTAATCATATTTTGAATACTATATTCCAATCCCTTCAATGCTTTAATCGCATCTTTATTTGCATTTTCTAAAGCTTCTTTTTGTTCTATTGAATTTGCTATTTTTTGTGCTTCTTCTAATGATTTAATACGCTCTTGCATCAATAGTTTTTTACGATTTATAATTTCATATTCTTTTTGACGTTTTAATTCCTCTATAACAGCAATTTCAGCAAGTTTTCTTCTTTTTTCTTTTAAATATTTTGCTTTGCGCTGTTTTTCAATTTTTTTTGCTTTTTTTTGCTGTTTTACAAATTTAGAATCCATTAATTTTTGTATTTGTCCTCGTTTTTTATCGTTCTTTAATTTTTGTTCCTGAATTTGTTTTCTGTATTCTGCATCTTTAATTTCACGATTGTATCTTAAATTGATTATTTCGTATTCATTTGCCTCATTTCTTTTATATTCATTTTGAAGTTTGTACAATTCATATTCTTTTATAAGAGATATGTTTTTATTTTCCACTCCTTGTAACTTTATTAAATTTGTAGCACTACAATTATATTCATCAATATATTTATTGTTTTCATTATATTTAGATTCTAATATATCATATCTCTCCTTTAATCTTGCATTAAACTCATCCATATTTATTGAATATTGATTTTCCTTATCTTTGTTGTTTTGTTTATAATTTTCAATTAATTTATCTAGTTGTTTATTTTCCTTTTTTATCTTGTTTATAAATGATTCTTGTTGTTCATTGAGCATTTTCTTTTTTTGTATAATTGATTCACATTCGACATCATCATTTATTACAGATAAATTATCCGGTTTACAATATTGTGATGCATAATGCTTTGCTACAATATGACAAATGTGATTATTTGCTGCATTCGCTTTAAAAATCTGGTCTGAAATGTGAGCATAACAACCCGAATTATTTCTACCAGAAATAATTTCTACTCCTGTTAAACTATTACCAAATTGATTTTTTGCTTTTTTATAACATTCTATGTTCCTATCTGTACTGTTTAATCCAACATCTATATCATCTATTTTTGTTTTATTATTCGGTGCAACCTCATTATTCATAACGCAAAAACCTGTTTCAAATTTTATTTCACAATTATTTTTTGTAAATAGTTTAGTTTCAGGCATGGTTTGTTCTGGTGGAAGAACAGGTTGTACTGGAGAAGCAAATATACATTTAGTAATAGTAGAATCACTTTCTATACCATAATTTAATGCATCCTTATCTGTACAACCGTATTTAGTATATTCACAAGTATTATCATCAATATTTGCGTGTTCTGAATAATTATTAGCACTTTTGTCAGTACATCCTAAAATTTCACAACTATTATTTTCATAATTTGCCTTTTTTGAATAATTTTTGGCAAGTGGATTGGTACATCCCTTATAAATGCAAAAACTATCTGATTTTTCTGCATTCGGATTATAATTATTTGCATCTTTTTTCATACAACCATATATATAATATTCACAACCAGTGTTGATATTTGCATCTTTATTGAAATTTTTAGCATCTTTGTCCATACATCCTTTTATTTTACAACTTCCATCGTCTATATTTGCTTTTGGATTATAATTATCTGCTCTTGAATCCATACAGCCATTTATATCACATTTTCCAGATTTATTTGCTTTTGGATTATAATTATTTGCTTCAGAATCCATACAACCGGTTATAATACATTCATCAGGTTTATTTGCTTTTTTATTATAATTATCTGCTTCAGAATCCATACAACCCCTTATATAACAACTGTTGTCATCTAAATTTGCCTTTTGGTCATAGTTATCTGAATTTGGATCCATACATCCTTTTTTATAACAACTATTATTATCAATGGTCGCTTTGTCATCATAATTGTCAGCCCAAGATTTATTACATCCTTTTTTATAACAACTATTGTTATCAATAGTTACTTTTTTGTCATAATTATCAGCCCAAGATTGTTTACAACCTTTTTTATAACAACTATTATTATCAATGGTTGCTTTTTCATCATAATTATCAGCCCAAGATTGTTTACATCCTTTTTTGTAACAACTATTATTATCAATGGTTACTTTGTCATCATAATTGTCAGCCCAAGATTGTTTACATCCTCTTTTGTAACAACTATTGTCATCAATAGTTGCTTTGTCATCATAATTGTCAGCCCAAGATTTATTACATCCTCTTTTGTAACAACTATTGTCATCGATAGTTGCTTTATTGTCATAATTGTCAGCCCAAGAATTATTACATCCTCTTTTGTAACAACTATTGTCGTTTTCATTTGCATAAGAGTTATAATTATCAGCCCAATCTTGCATACATCCGCGTATTTTACAAGAACCATCGTCATGATTGGCATTATTATTGTAATTATATGCAGATGGATTTGTACATCCTTTTATTTTTGGCACAAAATTAGGATTTATATAACAATTTTTACCTGAATAGGGAATAGTTTCAATTGGTTTAGTTTGTTTGTGATATATATCACATCCACGTATATGCCAAGGACCAGTATGATGCACACTAATACCACTATATCCGGTTTTACCAAATCTACTTTCTGCAATTTTTTTACATTGGTTTTTAATACGATTATGATCCCAAGACATAATTTGTTCACCGTCATTATTAGCAGGTCCAGCAGCACCAATATGAAAAGCTCTTAATCCATATCCCCAGTTTGCTGTTCCACCGGAATTTATATTTGTACACGTATGACCCGTTTTATAATTAAAAAAAGCTTCTTTTTTATTTTTTTTTGTAATATATGCTTTGACAAATATAGATACTAGTAGTAGAATTGAAAATAGAAATATACATCTAAAAAATATATCAAAACATTTGTTATTGTTTACCATTATTAGTTAAGGATTAAAAAATCTTCCATCAACATTTGGACCAACATAATGATGTTTATCAACTAATTTGTCTACGTATACTGTCTTTTCAACTTCAACTGGTTTGTCTACGTATACTGTCTTTTCAACTTCAACTGGTTTGTCTACGTATACTATTTTTTCAACTGGTTTGTCTACGTATACTATCTTTTCAACTTCAACTATCTCTTTTTCAACTGGTGGATATTTACAATCGTTATTCATAGTAACAGTGCCGTTATCACTGTCTGGTAACAACGCATAATTAGAAGCGTTTGGATCAGTACATCCGTAATATACACATTTTGTTTGGTCATGAACATAACCATAAGAATCTTGCTCGGAAATATTATTTTCTGGTACATTATTGATTTCTAATTTAGTATTACTTTTATCATATATAGAGTCTGCTTGATTTATTATACAAGATGGCATTGGAGCCTCATAATTTGGACAATCATTTTCAACTCCTTGAAATATCCATTTTTGATTTTCATATTGTTTATTAAGATTCATTTTACATTGCTCATTTATCGCATTGTTCTTTGCCTCTTCTTCTGCTTGTGCAGCAGCAGCTGCTCGTTGCGCCGCGGCGATTTGTGCTTGTGCATTTTCAAATGCTTGTGCTGCGGATTCACTACACGAATCACCAGTCTTACACTTATTACCGGACCATTTACATTTCAATGGTCCTTTACCACCAGTATGTGCCGCGTGTTGCCATCTACTGTTACAATCGTTTTCATTTCCTCCTTTATTTTTATGGTATCTTCCACAGTTATCTGTTCTCCTTCCAAAATGTGCTCCACAAGATGGCTTAAATGACTCTTTTGTGTCATTTTTTAATACATAATATACGAGTAAAACAGAAAATATAAATATACATATAAAAATGTAATTCTTGTTTACCATTAACTAATAAAATATAAGTTTTCATTGATTAATTTAATTACATCATTATAGACTTTGTTTGGTCATCTTTGCTTCAATTTATGATTTTAAAATTTTGTATTGTTTATCACTAATCCAACCACACTTATACATTTGATCTATAATTATATAATCATTTTTTAAATAAGTCTTTAATATTTCATAATTTTTATCATTTATGATTTTATTATATTTGCTATTATTTTTGTCATGTTTTGTTATACCAATATCAAAAATATTTTTCATATCATCTTCCAATGTTTCTGTACAAATTACTCCTAATATTTGTTTTTTGGGACATTTTTTAATGAAAGATTTTAGATAAAAATATATATCTTCTCTTAAATGATGAATATAATTTCCAGAAGATGGACGTCCGTTAAAAATATCAGGATTTATTTCTAAATCATTACACAAATTATTAACATTTTTGTATTGGTTAAGAATATTTTTTTCATTCTTGAATCTGTTTTCTTGTTGTTTGCTATCACAAACCAAATAATATCTCCAATTAAATGCTGATATAAATCTTTCTATAGGATTTCTTATCACTATTACATATTTATTATTTGGTTTATAGATAGCTTCATTAATATGAATTGTTGAAAATTTAACATTTTTAGATCTTAAATCACTAGTAACAGTACAGCCACCACATTTTCCAATATGAATAATTACTAAATTGTTCATCTGTATAAATAATCTAATAAATGTGTTAATTTGAAATTTTAAATTATTTGTCTTCTACTATAGGATATGATGCTGAATTAGCAATTCCACATGCATTTCTTCCACGAATAAGTTTTAAATATCCGGATTCTCCCCAGTTGGTTCCCCAACTGTTTCGTATTATCCAATAATTAAATCCATTTTCTGAACCATATCCAACAATTACAACACCATGATTTGCATTTGCTTTTCTACTTGAACAACCAAAAAACCTTTGTGGGATTAAAATACCATTACTATAAAATTGCCAGTCATCTGATGCATCAACCGTTACAGATACTGGTCCAACGTTTGCAACTGCGTCTTCTAAACTATATTCATCACCAGATGGTATATCTACCCAATCAATAATCCTTGGTCCAGAAGATTTTTTTGAAAATTTGCAATTACCATCATGTCCTAAATATGGATATGAATCTTCAGTGTCTACAAAACCATTTTGGTTTTTTATAATATAATCAAATGCATTATCCATCATACCGCCTTTACATCCTAAACAACATTTATCATTAATAGTTGTATCATTCTTAACACAATCAATTAAATTTTGTTCACTTAGAGGAACAACTGGTTTTTTATTAAGTATTGCTGTTGCACTTTCAATAGAACATATTGTTGAAAAACTCCAACAAGCTCCACAAAGACCTTGATCTTTAATTTTCGCAACAATATTATGTTTTCTCCAATCGATTGAATCAGGTAATGGACCATTATTGATTTTATGTGTTCGTTTATGGATGTTTTTGTTATATAATTTTTGATATTTTTGAAATTCGTCTTTTGTCCAATCGGCGAATGGATTTATAAATAGTTTTTTATTTGAATGTTTAAGTATATTGTGACTATAAATAGTTAATCTGTATGCATATTCTTCAATACTATTATAATTTTTATCATTAAATTTAATAAATTTCGTGAAACTCTTGACAATATTATCAATATTAGAATTCATATGTGCTTTGCACTTATAATGACTAGAACATGTATTTGAAAGTGATTGAGAACAACACAAATTCATATTTTTAAATTCACTACAGATAACATTAACAAAAAGAATAAATAATTTTTTCATTGTACTATTAGAAATAATAAATAGTGCTTAAATCAACATAAATGTTAAACAATATATTGAAATATGAAAATTGACTCAAATAGTGTAGTATTTATAACTGGAGGTCAACAAGGATTGGGATATGCTAGTGCAAAACATTTATCTTCAAAAGGAGCAAAAATTTTTATTATAGATTTAGATGAAAATAAACTAAAAGAGGCAGCAAATAGTTTGATATCAGTTCATCGTTTTGGTGGATTATCACCTTTTCGTAGCGCCAAGCCAGGTAAATCTCTCGTTAAATATATGGTATGTGATGTTAGTATTCCACAACAAGTTGAAGCTGCAATTAATAAATGTGTAAATGAATTTGGTAAAATTGATGTTGCATTAGCTTGTGCCGGAATTGCAACATATTCTTGTACTTATAATGAAGCATTAAATGCAGAACTAGATCTAAATATTTGTGAAAGAACAATGAAAGTTAATTTTTTCGGTTCTTTGCATTTGGCAAAATATGCTTCAAAAGTAATGTCAAAAAACGTTCCAAATGAAAGAAAAGAAAGAGGTTTAATATGTTTAACATCTTCTATTTGTGCAACAGAAGGATTGAGTGCTTCTACACCATATTCTTGTAGTAAAGCGGCTATAAATGGTATGGTCTTACCAATGTGTCGTGATTTATCACATTTAGGTATTAGGATTAATTCAATTAATGCTGGAACAATTGAAACAAACATGCAAATACAAGGAATCAAAGACGGATATGGTGTTGATGATCCTGAACAAATTAAGAAATTTCAAAAAGATTTTATAGACAGATATTATCCACCAGATACATATAACAATATTGGTCAAGGAACGCCTGAAGATTTTGCAAAGTTTGTAGAAAGTATTATTTTAAATCCATTTTTAAATGGTGCTGTTTTAAGGATGGACGGCGGTATGAGAATGTAATCATATAAAAAAAATAGAGATAAATAAATATTATTATGATAAGTAGTATTTCATATGCATTTGTAAGTTTAGTATTTTATTTGTTTTACTGTACATTTATTAAATATATACGAATCTTTCCATTAGTTAATAATGATGAAATTAGTAAAGTTGTATTAATAACTGGTTGTGATACTGGATTTGGTCATAAACTTGCCTATACCGCATCTTCAGCCGGTTTTGAAGTTATTGCTTTATGTAAAACAGAAGAGGGACGTTCTAAATTTATTAAGAATAAAACAGAAAATCCTTCACATACAGTTGTTGCAGATTTGATGAATGAAAAGGATTTGGAACGGGTTGTTAAATTAACTAAGTATGTAATCAAAAATCGAGGATTATATTCAATAATTAATAATGCTGGAATTTGTATTCCGGGTAATATTGATTGGCTTCCAACAGATGTATTCAAAAAAACAATGCGTCTAAATTTTTTTGTTCCAATAGAATTGACATACAAATTGTTACCAGAAATAAAAAAAGCATGTGGTCGTATTATAAATGTAACAAGTGCAAATACATTAACTAGTTTACCAACAATGTCGCCATATTCAGCTTCAATACAAGCTTTAGAAGCATATTCCGAATCCTTAAGACGTGAAATGTTAAATTTTAATGTTAAAGTCGTGTTAATACAACCAAGTATTATGAATACACCATTTGCATCTACTTTAGCCGAGAAATGGCTAAGCACATTCAAAAGTGCAGATATATCAAGGACAGCATATTATGGCAACGATTGGTCAAATAAAACACATAATAATATAGTAAGTGTAATAAATAGTGTAAATGCAGATTACAAAGAAACCATATGGGATATCTTGGGTGCTTTAACTGTATCAAATCCACCAGAAAAAATTTTGAGTGGATATTTAGCAAAATGCATTTCTCTGTTTTTGAATGCAATTCCTGACTATTTCAAAGATAGAATGTTACATTACACTATATATCCATATCATATTCCATTAAAAATTCCACCATATAATACAATTTCTCATATTACTATTATTGTTCAAAATTTAGAGAAATCATTAGCCTGGTACGAAAAAATTGGATTTGTTAAAATTGGTTCTAAAATTGATAATTGTCATTTTATGAAAGCAGGTAGTTCTAAATGTTGGAAACCAATGATATTATTGAAAGAAGATATTTGTATGGTTCGTCAAACTTGTAGTTCAAAATTATGTATATATACATGTGATATTCATTCTGTAGTTAAAAGGCTTGAGACACTTAATATTTGTCCTTCTAAAATAAATAGAAACAATAAATATAATTTGGCACATTTTAAAGATCCAGATGGATTTGATGTGTATTTTATAGAATTTATAATGCCATTATACAATATTTTTATGTGCTTTGTTCGATTTTTTTATAAATTAAATGATCCTCAAATGTTTCATTTGACATTAAATATTGACAGTTATAGTAAAGATTATAATACTTTAAAAATGATAGGATTTACTGATATATTATTCAAATCTCCATATTCAATTAGTATAGGAGATTTTTCAGATTCTAATATAATAGCATTAGTAAAATTACCAAAAGATAAATTTGTGATTACATTAACAAGTTCCAATAATACAAATATTAATAATGAAATCGAATATACATTACCAGATTCAATAAGTATATCAGTAAAAAATGTTGAAAAAAAGATTTTGAATCTAAAAAAATATGGACTTCGTTGTGAACAAGCTTTATTAACCAATTATCCAATATTTGGAAAAGTTTTAGTAGCAAAAGTATATGTAAACGATAATTGTATAGAATTATGTGAATATATTGGTGAATCAACAAACATTTAGAATAATCAAATATACAATCCACAATCAGAATACTAGAAAAATAGTCAGGCTGCTACGCAGCAACACGCGAGGTTTAAAATCCTATTACAAATTATTTTCAAAACTAAAATTTAAAAGAAGAGAATTCTTCTTAACAAGATATGCATTTCTCTCTTCAAGGATTTTAACTGTTAATCTAAGTTCACTAATCTCCTTCCTTAATTTGTTTAACTCTTTTGTTATATTTCCAAATCCGAATAGTTTCAATAATCTGCTTTTTTTGGTTAATGAATTATTACAATATTTTTCATTATTTTCTTCATATATATCTAAATCGATTTCATCCATAGTTATGTTATTACAATATTTTTCATTATTTTCTTCATATATATCTAAATCGATTTCATCCATAGTTATGCTGTTAACAATAATATATAATTTATTATATCTTATTATATAAACATTTATGAATTTGCCAATGGATCTAATTGATGAAATATTTTCTTATTTAGGAGAAAAATGTATTATTTGCAATAAAAAATTAAACCCGTGGACTATGATTGGATATACATCTGTATATTTATGTGATGAAAAATGCTTTAAACAAACTTGTATACATCAATAATTTATGATTTAGTGCAAATAAATAATATTTCCTTTATTATCTCTACCGTAAACTTTTCCAGGATTATTTCTTGAATTGCTATCACACCAAGAACGGTCAGTACTTTTAGTTGGTGTTCTGTTACCAGTCGAAAGACAATTATTCACTTGCTTTTCGAAACTTCCATGTTGACCCCATTGCTTCGCTTGAATATCTTTATATCTTCTATCTTCTATTTCTCTACGTTTTCTCATTTCGTCATCTACACGTTTTCGAATTGCAACTTCTATTTGTTGTCTTATTTTTTCTTCTATTTTTTGCCGTTCTTCCTGTTCAACACGTTTTCTTATTTGTAATTCAAACATTTTTCTTTCTTGTTCTTCTTGCTCTTTTCTTCTTTCCTCTTCTTGTTTTCTTCTTCTTATTTCTTCAGATTCTCTAAGTCGTCTCATCTCCTCTTCTCTTAACATTCTTTCTTGCTCTTTTTTTTGTTCAGATTTACGTCTATACAAATCCTTACACTGTATTTCCAGTTCTTTATCATTTAGCTTACTGCTATTATATTTAGGATTAAAATAACATATCTTATCGTTGGATTTTCGTGTATTCATATCTTTCTTGGACTGACCATGATGTATATCACAACCACGAGTAAACCATGGTCCCGTTGAATGTACACTAATTGAATTATATCCATCAACACCATATACATTATTTGCATAATCTATACATTTATTCGTAATAGTATCTCTATTTACACTCATTATATCAGAAATTCCAAGATGATGTTTGCGTAATCCACTTAATGTTTTACCATCATTGGGATTACATACTACATTTTCTTTAATTGTTTTTTGTGAAAAACTTTCAATATTTTTTGTGTAAGTATTTACTATGATATATGAGATTAATACAAGTAACAATACATAAACAATACATTCACTATATTTCATTATATTTATATACATTTTTATTTCAATAATTATCAATAAAAAATTAAGAATTTTCATAATATTATTCATTAATTTCTATATTCACTTTCAAATCGTCTTTAACAAAATAACATTCTCCAGACGCAGTCCATTTAATAACTATCGGTAACACTTCAACACCATGTTTTACTGCTTCGAATACAGCATTTCTGTACTTTGGATCGATATTACTCGGTTGAAAAGATGATACATCGGTTCTTTGAATAACATAGCATATAATTGTTCTTTTATTTGTGGTTTGCTTTATTTTTGAAAGTTCGTTTATATGTTTTAAAGCTCTTGGACTGATAGTATCAGTTACTTTTTTACGAAAACCATCTGGAAAATATGAAATTTTATCATTATATTCATATTTTGATAAATCCATTTTCTTCTTGTCTCTATCTAGACAATCAACATAGTCCGCCTTCGGTGTATGTTTCACTTCTAATATGAATTCAGTATTATTTTCGTCAACTCCGGCAAAATCAAAACGAGAATTCATAAAAGTCGTTTGAGTTTTTAACGATTTTATAGAACTTAATGATTTAATTAAATTGTTTTCTAAACATTGTTTAACAATAATTTCTGGTAAAGATGTATCTGTTCCAATATATTGGACATTGTCTTTTTCTTTGACTATTGATATAATTACTTTGAATTTACATTTATTGTTAACTTTATCAATCTTTTTCATTAATACATTTGATCCAGCATTTACAAGTCCACCACAACCAAGTGATGTAGTATGAGCCAATACAATACTACCATCTTGTAGTTTTACATCCGCGACATAAGGAGTCTTACAAGTAGATGACGGTCTCTTCACAACGGTTCCTTGAATTAAATCATCAACACTAAAAAGTTTTGTCATATTTGAATTATTTTATAAAATTTTGATTCTACTAATAGTAATAATCATAAATATTGTTCATTTTTTTTGACAACATAAAATAGTATAAATCCTACTTAGTTACTTCTAATATTCAAATATTACAATGTATTCACCAAAATATGTTTTGTATAATATGCTTTTTTACAAAAATATAAATAATTTGCTTATAAATGTTAAACAACCTGATTATATGAATCATATTTCACAAAATCTTCAGGCTATTTTGTCTTATAACAAAGAAGTTTCTGTTATAAATACATATTACACATCAGATAAAGAATTTATTCTTTCTAAACCATTTATATCTGAAAACAATACAGTTTTTACATTTTCTTATATGAATCTTACTAAATCAAATGAGTTTTTTTCACACTATTGGTGGTTCAAATTAAAAAGTTCTGAATCATTTAAAAAAAATAAAATTCAAAATATAGGACAAAAACTGAATAAACACATATTTGAAGAAGCTTTCAATAAATTATCTAGTTATCAACAAAATGAATACAATCAATATGGAAAAAAATTGATATTTGGAGAAGATATTGTAATTTTTGCAGAGAAAAAATACGATGCTTTAAAATGGATATCTAATAAACTTGATATTGATAACACAAAGAGCAATATTGTAATTAGAAGTCCAATTATGTATACAAATATAAATGCTATTCCAGAAAAAGTTGCTGGTATGACATATGTTAAAACAATATCTCCATATCAAGTAATTGAATGGGTAACAAATAAATCTTTTCAAAAAAATCCAAATGGCATCTAATTAAGAATATTATTAAATCAAAAATCATAAAAATGATTGATAATCATATATTATATATACAACTGTATCCAATATGAATATCAAAATGTTTTTCAATTCAAACATTATGAAAAATATATGTTTATTCATTTCTGCATTCTTCTTAACATTTGGTGCCGGTGTTGTTGGAGGATATTTATCAATTATATTTTGTCATAAACTATCAATATTTGATTTACAACCAATACCAATTGCATTATTCTTTTCAAGTTTAGATTGCATATTCAGAAAAAAGATTACAAATCATTTTGTTATTATATTATCACTTTATGCACTAAAAAATAATACACATCTACATTAAAGATGGATTATCAGTAGATGGATCAAACTCTTCAATGTTCATGACTGTCATACTGGAAGTAATATGAGATACATCCTCTTGATGTTGTCCAGTTAAACATCTACTAACGACTAGAACTGCTCCAATCTTTAATCCAAGTTCCCAAGTGTCATTCATTTCACAATAATTCAGTTGAACGACCCCGTTCAGGATATCATCTATATGTAATCTATTCGTACTTTCTTTTTCACCTTTTACAATTATAGTTCTAACATCAGATCTGTATCTAGTCGTTAGATTTAAACCGAGATCAGTAGGACCAAGTTCATTTGAATTTAGATTAATACAATCTTCTGTAGGAAAATTTTGTGCAATAGATATGATTTCTGTTAAAGAATATTTAAGTTTGAAGTATTTAGTGGGATTTTTTATATTTTCTTCATTTTTCTTTAAAAGATTTGATAACGTTAAAAATATGTCATTTGGAATTTGTTCTCTTTTATCGAAAATATAATCCATGATTTCATGGTTGTTTACACTTTTGGTACCATCTTCACCCATGTTTGATGTTTTTTTGACTTTTTTAGTTGTTTTACTCTTATTTGTATAAGAATCTATAACATAAATAGTATTCATTTTTTTGCAAAATATTTATGTTATGATTTTGCAAACGTTTATTGGTTTTTTACGATATTTTATTTGATTTTTGTATAATCATCGTAAAATAAGTCTACCATCCAGCATAAAGAATGTCTTCCTTTACAATATTTGAATCCTTTAGAAAGTCAATAATACTCTGACGAGTTCCTATTAATTCTGCATTTTTTGCTTTTTCCAACAAATCCAATTTATTACATTTATTAACCAAGAAT